>CETG01038628.1_pt1 | contig 31581 bp, 31 predicted proteins | sample 361471 | NCBI WGS metagenome assembly CETG01 (sample SAMEA2622696, study PRJEB7988) | marine metagenome | isolation source: saline water (ENVO:00002010), including | reverse complement strand
TTGTAAAAAATGAATATTGGAGCTTACAAGGTCATTTTAAATCAGAACATGGTAAAATATTTTCTAGATTAATTGAAATCAACACTGAAAAATTGGCTACTGGAAAATCATTTAATAGAGAAACAGGTGATTTGAATTCTAAGAATACAATTGTCTTAGATGCTGAGCATGCAGCAAAACTACAAAATAAACTACAAAATCAGGATTGGGAAATTATAAGTATAGATAAAACTCCTAAAACTCAAAATCCATATGCACCCTTTATTACGTCGACATTACAGCAAGAAGGTATTCGTAAATTACGTATGAACTCTACGCAAATTATGCGCATTGCTCAATCACTGTATGAGGATGGTTATATTACATATATGCGAACAGATTCTATAAATTTATCATCAGAAGCATTAAATGCTGCAAGAGAGGTTATAGGGAAAAAATATGGACAAGAGTATTTACCTGCAAAACCACGTATATATAAAAGTAAAATTAAAAATGCACAAGAAGCACACGAGGCTATTCGCCCTGCAGGGGCATCATTTAAAGATCCACAAGAATTAAAGAAAACTTTAACTGATGCTGAATATAAAGTTTATGATTTAATTTGGAAGCGTACTGTAGCCTCTCAAATGAATTCTGCGAAGACTGAACAAACTAAATTACAAATTTCTGATGGTGAATATATTTTTAGCGCTCATGGCAAAACAATTATATTTCCAGGATTTTTACGTGCATATGTAGAAGGTGCAGATGATCCTAATGCAGATCTTGATGATATGGAAAAAACATTACCAATTGTTCAAAAGGGTGATAGGGTAAAATGGGATGATATTATACCTAAACAACATTTCACTAAACCAATAAGTCGTTTTACAGAAGCTTCACTAGTGAAAGAATTAGAAGCATTGGGTATTGGTAGGCCTTCAACTTATGCAACGATTATGAAAAAAATTCAAGATAAAGGATATGTAAATAATCTTAAAGGTTCATTAATTCCAACGTTTATTGGTTATAGTATTGTACAGTTCTTAGAAAGAAATTTTGAAGATTTAGTTAATTTACAATATACTTCAAAAATGGAAGATGATCTTGATAATATAGCTTTAGGAAAAATGAAAAAGGAAGTGTATTTAAATAAATTTTATTATGGCTCTAATGGTTCTTCTGGGTTGCATAATGAATTAGGCCAAGAGCATGATAAACTTGCTGAACGTCTTATTGATACATTTAGTGCAGATGGCAAAAATGTTGAAATTCGAATTGGTAGATATGGTGTTTATGCACAAGTAGGTGAATCACGGGTTACTATTGATGATAGTATCCCTCCTAGTGAATTAACAATTGAACAAATTGATAAAATGCTATTAGATAAAAATGCTGCACCTGAGGTTTTATCAAAAGATGAAAAAACAGGTGATGATATAGTGTTAAAAAAAGGGCGATTTGGACCATATTTACAGTGTGGGAAAAAAATGAAATCATTACCTCCAGGTATTAGCGAAGATATGTTAACGGCAGAAATTGCTCAACAAGTTATATTAATGCCTCAAGAAATTGGAATGCATCCTGAATATCAAAAACCTATTATTAAAGATATTGGTCGTTATGGACCATATTTAAAATGTGATACAAATAATAGAAAAATTTCTCCTCCTGATGATGTCTTAAATATTACTTTAGAACGTGCTATTGAATTGTTTGCTACAGATTCTAAGCAAGGAGGAATTTTAAGAGAAATAGGGAAAAATGATAATTTAGATATTGTTGTTAAAGATGGTCGTTATGGTATATATCTTACTAATGGTCAAGTAAATGTAACATTGCCAAAAGACTTAGATTATAATACATTAGATTTAGCAGCAGCTTTAGAATTAATTAAAAATAAAAAGCCAAAAAAACGATTTAGAAAAAGAAAATAAAATTATTTATGAAAGAAAATGCAAAAATTTTAGAAATCCTTACCTCCTTATCTAAACAAAGGGGTTTTATATTTCAAAGTAGTGAAATTTATGGAGGATTAGCTTCCACTTGGGATTATGGTCCCTTAGGCGTTGAATTAAAACGAAATATCAAAAATTTATGGTGGCATGATATGATTACATCTAGAAACAATGTTGTCGGTATGGATGCTTCCATCTTAATGCATCCCAAAGTTTGGGAAGCAAGTGGGCATGTTGAGAATTTTCATGACCCATTAATTGATAATAAAATTTCAAAAAAACGTTATAGATTGGATCATTTATTAGAAGAACAATCTGATGAAGTTATAGATAATCTGATTAATCATTTCAGTTTAGATAAAGCTGCAGATTCAGAAGAGACTATACAGTCTATTGTCTCTAAACTATTAACCAATGAGGAGGATAGTGGGGCTATTATGATTGCATGTCAAGTAGTTGATCCACATACAAAAGAAACAGGAGATTGGACTAATGCACGTCAATTTAATTTAATGTTTAAAACGCATCTTGGCCCAGTATCTGATTCTTCATCTATTGCATATTTAAGACCTGAAACAGCACAAGGAATTTTTGTGAATTATTCTAATGTTCAATCTACTTCACGTCAAAAACTTCCATTTGGTATAGCCCAAATTGGAAAAGCTTTTAGAAATGAAATTACTACTGGAAATTTTATTTTTAGAACGAGAGAATTTGAGCAAATGGAAATGGAATTTTTTTGTCATCCAGACAAAACTAATGAGTGGCTTGATTATTGGAAAGAAGAAAGGTTATCTTGGTTTCAATCACTAGGTATTAATCCAGATAAATTACGTTTAAGAGCTCATGGAGAAGATGAGTTAGCTCATTATTCATCTGCTTGCTATGATATTGAATATAAATTTGATTTCGGTTGGTCAGAGCTTGAAGGTATTGCAGATAGAGGAACTTATGATTTAGATCAACATATGAAGTCTAGTAATAAAAAATTAACATATTTTGATCAACAAAATAACACACATTTTGTTCCTGCGGTAGTAGAATCTTCTGCAGGAGTAGATAGAGCAATGTTGACTGTTTTAGCAGACGCTTTTAATCAAGAAGAAGTAAATGGGGAAAATAGAACAGTTATGAAATTATCTCCTAAAATAGCCCCTATTAAAGTTGCAGTTTTTCCATTAATGAATAAATTAAATATGCCAGAATTAGCAGAAAAAATAGTGGAGGATTTACGATTAAATCAAATTGCTTCATTTTATGATTCGGGTGGTTCAATTGGGAAAAGATATCGTCGACAAGATGAAGCGGGTACCCCTTTTGGTATTACAATTGATCACGATACTCTTGAAGATAATACTGTGACATTAAGAGATAGAGATAGTATGAAGCAAGAACGTATTTCCGTTGATAAAATTATAAATATATTAAAAAAACAATTATAATATTATGAGTATATCTAAATATATTTTATTATGTTTTCTAACAATAGTTTCAGCTTTTGATTATAGTTTAGAAGATTTAAATCCAAGTTCTGAACATATTGGACAATTTGTTGGTCCATCAGTTTTTTCTGGTGAAGTTACATTACATTATTTTGGTCATTTTGCCTGAGGCCTCTGCACTGCTCGGTTCGGGCAGTTAAATGATTTTTATAATGATCTTTTATTACTTGGTTATGATCAAATAAAACTAATTGGTATAGGTAAAAATCAACATATAACTGCTATTAGCAATTGGACAGATGGTAATGATGCGTCTGTAGTTGCTGATAGTCAGAATGATGGACATCCCACTTGGGATGAATGGGATGCAAGCCAAAGAGATTTATTCATATTAGATCACGTTGGCGAACTTGTATTTTCTGAAAATATAAGTTCTACAGATGCACAGGGTAATCAGTGGGCTGGTGGGGTTCCTTCTGCTATTCAAAACATGATTGTTAGTCTAATTAATGATATTCCTATAGACGAAGAATTATTAGGTGATGTTAATGGTGATTTAATGGTAAATATTTTTGATGTTGTAGTACTAGTTGATATAATTTTAAATACTAGCTCTGATAATTTATCTGCTGATGTCAATCAAGATGGATTAATTAATATAGTTGATGTTGTAATGCTTATCGATATGATATTAAATGGCTAAAAAGAGACAATTTCAGCCGACAAATAAACAAATTTTCATTAAATAGATGTCTAGCTTGATTATACCTATTCTTATCTTGCTTCTTAAATGAGACATCTATTATAGTTAAGATATTTTTGTTTGAATAAAATTGATACAAGTTTCAAAAATTAATGGAGTATCATCATTGGTATCAAATACATTATGATGAGCTTGATCTACTTCTAATATTTTAATTTCCTTAGACTTAATTGATTCTTTAATTATTTTGACATTTTCTTTAATAGATACTTGGTCATTATTTGAGTGAATAATTAGTATTGGACTTTTGATTTTTGGCAATTCTTTTTTTACTTTGATATTCATTTTTCTAAATTCATTTAATGCAATTAAAGGGTATGATTGATATCCATAAAATTGAATAGTGTCCCTAATAGGTTTTGGAAAAGTTAATTTTTTTTCTCTTGTTTTGAGAATTCTACATAAGGCTCGATTAAGATAGTTTGTATTAAAATTTAATTTAAACTTTAATACAACGCCACCAACTATAATACCTGTCACTGGGAACAAAGATGCTAAATACAAACCTATTACTCCACCCATACTACATCCTACAATAAATACATAATCTGAATCTGAACATAATTTTGCAAATTCTATAGTAGAATAATTTAGCCAATCTTGATACTTGGTTTTATTACAATCTTCTAAGGTTGTACCATGTCCTGGTAAATTATTTAAAATTACTTGATAATTTTTTTCCTTAAATAATTGAGCAATTTTTTTTAATTCATATGTTGTACTTGAAAAACCATGAATGAGATATATCCCAATTTTACTATTAGGATTGAAGTGATAATTATTAACATCAAATTTTTTCATATTGCTAATTTAAATGATTTTAAATATTTAAGATTGATGATATGAAATGATAAAAAGTATAAAAGATATTTATTAATTATTTCCAAATTATAATTTTCTTTATAAATATTAATATGAATTTTATCAATATGAGTATTAGATAAATATTTAATTAAATTTAAATGTCGTTCATCAATTATTAAATTTATATTTTGTTGATTATTGTTACAATCTAAGCACACTAATTGCCCTATGTCCCATTGATATTTTGCATTGATTAATTTATTATTACAGATACTACATAATTCAATCATCGGTTGATATCCAATATAGTTTAATAATTGTAAATTAAAAAATATTTGATATATCATTATGTTTTTTGATTCAGCTTCATTGATTTTGTTTAATATTTTTTTAACTAATCTAAAAATAATTTTATTTGGATTTTCAATTTTACATACTTGATTTATAATATCTATTACTTGGTAGCTCGCAAGTATTTTAGCATATTCATTATGTGTTTGAAAAAAATGTTTATTTAAAGTGGCTTCTTTTAATAATTGGATATTACGCTTTGCTTTATAATAATAGTGTAAATCGATAAATTGTAATGGTCTGAGGATTCCGTTATAAGGACTTTTGAGTTTTCTGCTTCCTTTCGCAATGATGCTAACTCTTCCATATTTTTCAGTAAACAAATTGCAAATTAAACTAGTATCACCATAATAGTATCGACTTAGGATTAATGCTTCAGTATCATAAATCATTAATATGCTTTTGCAAAAATTACTTGGTACTTAGCGGGTATATTTGAATATATACAGTTTAAATTTTCAATATTTTGTTCCATCGGAATGCATCGGATAGTGGCATTGGTTTCTGATTTAATTTTGGCTTCTGTTTCAGCATTTCCATCCCATCCACATTTAATAAATCCACCTTTATTAATTATTGATTGAAATTCTTTATAGCTTTGTACTTGATGAGTATTTTTATTATGAAATTTTAAGGCATGATTAAATAAAGTATCTTGTATGTTTTTTAGCATATTAATTAATTTTAATTCAATGCTATCTATTTTTTCAACAATTTTTTCAGAATTATCACGTCTGACTATTGTTATATTACCATTACTTAAATCACGTGGCCCAACTTCAATTCTAAGAGGGACACCTTTCATTTCCCATTCATTAAATTTATATCCAGGGGAGAGTTTTTTTCTATCATCTAGCTTATATCTAATATTATTATTCTCACAATATGTCAAAATTGAATCTAAATAATTTTTAATCTTTGTTAAATCTTCTTCTGATTTATATATAGGTATAAATACAATTTGTATAGGAGCAATATTTGGAGGTAACCTTAAGCCCTTATCATCACCATGGACCATAATAAGAGCACCAATTAATCGTGTACTAACTCCCCAACTGGTAGCATATACATATTTTTCAGTATTATCTGAATCTTGAAATTTGACATTAAAAGCTTTAGCAAAATTTTGTCCTAAATAATGAGAGGTTCCAGCTTGTAAGGCTCTTTTATCTCCCATCATTGCTTCAATGCAATATGTGGTTTCAGCACCTGCAAATTTTTCAGCATCTGTTTTAATACCACAAATAACAGGAATACCTAGTATATTTTCTACAACTTCTTTATATATGTTTAGAATCTTTAAGGTTTCATCCTTAGCTTCAGTATCTGTGCTATGAGCTGTATGTCCTTCTTGCCATAAAAATTCACTTGTACGTAAAAATAATCTTGTACGCATTTCCCATCGCACTACATTTGCCCATTGATTCATTAGGATAGGTAAATCTCGATGTGATTTTATCCATTTTTTATACATTGACCAAATAACTGTTTCACTTGTTGGTCGTACAATTATTTCTTCTTCTAGTTTTGAATCTGGATCAGGTATTAAGTCTGTTTTATCTTCATTATTTTTTAACCTTGAATGTGTTACAATTGCACATTCTTTAGCAAAACCTTCAACATGTTCTGCTTCTTTAGCTAAAAAGGATTTTGGTATAAATAAGGGAAAATATCCATTCACGTGTCCAGTTTTTTTAAATTCTTTATCTAGGTTATCTTTTAAATTTTCCCAAATTTGATAACCATATGGTCTGATAACCATAGTGCCTTTTACCGGACCATAATCAGCTAATTCAGCCTTGGTAATTACATCAGTATACCATTTAGAATAATTTTCACTTTTTGGTGTTACGCCTTTTGACATTTACGCCCCTATTTCATTAGAATTAATTTAAACGTTTTTATAACTTTTTCAATGTCCTTATTTTCAAAATCAACATGTGTTGCAATTCTAAATAATCTATTGCCTTTTGAATCAATTTGAATATTATTTTGTTTAAGTTTTTGAATGAAACTTTCATCACTAATTTGATTATTTTTTAAATGAAAAAAGATTAAATTGGTGGAAATTTTATTGCTATCTAAATCAATCCCTGGGATTAATGCAATTTCTTTTCCTAATTGTTTTGCATTATCATGATCATCCTGTAAGCGTTCTATTCTATGCTCAAAAGCAAAAATTCCAGCAGATGCTAAAATACCCACTTGCCTCATGCCTCCACCAAGCATTTTTCTAATTCTTCTTGCTTTATTTATAAAAGATTGCGTTCCTATAATTAATGACCCAGAAGGACAACCTAATCCTTTTGATAAGCAGCAGGAGATGCTATCAGCATCTCTAACTAATTGAGAAATCTCAACATTTAATGCAATTGAGGCATTAAATATACGAGCTCCATCAATATGTATTTTAATATTATAGGGTTTAATTGCTTCCTTAACATCTGAAAAATATTTAGGTTCAATTGCTGAACCATAACAACGATTATGTGTATTTTCAAGGCATAATAGCTTACTAATTGCAAAGTGTGAATCATTGGTATTATTGATTGCACCAAGAATATCTGTAATATTTAAAGTGCCATCACTATGATTGATTAACTGATGAGAGTGAATGCCGCCTACAGCAGAGATACCACCTGCTTCATATTTAAAAATATGTGATTGGTTTCCTAATATGATTTCATCACCACGATTACAATGAGATAAAACAGCAATAAGATTAGCCATTGTCCCTGATGGTACAAAAAGTGCGGACTCTTTATTAAATAATTTGCTAGCTTTTTTTTCTAACGCATTAACAGACGGATCTTCTCCATATACATCATCACCTATTGAAGCATTAAACATGAAATTTTTCATTTCAGTTGATGGTAATGTAACGGTATCGCTGCGTAAATCAATCATTATAATAGCTCTTTTAATTTCTGTAATAAATTAGCTAATTTCTAAACATAATTCATTAATTTTTATATATGAAATCATACAATCTTATTAATGGAAACATTATTACATTAAATAAAGCATTACCAATAGCGCAATCTATCACTGTATCTAATGGTAAAATTATTGACTTAGATAATCCTAATCCTAAATACGAAAATAAAGATTTATTTGGTGCAACTTTAATTCCAGGTTTTATTGATGCTCATTTTCATTTAAAAAATTTTGGTAAAAGATTACAGTTATTAAATTTAAAGGGTCTTTCATCATTAGATGATGTGATAAATGCTATTCAGGCAAAGGTTGCTCATTTAAGTAAAGGGGAATGGCTGATTGGATTTGGTTGGGATCAAAATTTATGGCCTAGTAAAAAATATCCGGTATCAGATATATTAAATAGTTTAGCTCCATATAATCCTATTTATTTAACACGTATTGATGGCCATTCTGCTTGGGTTAATGATATGGCTATTAAGAAATCAGGATTACCCTTAGATGAAATTAATAACATAGATGGTGGTAAAATTATTAATGGTTGTATTGTGGTTGATAATGCTATGAATTGTTTTAAACACTGTTTACCAAAAGATACTAAAAAACAAGTTAAAAGTTGGATTAAGACAGCCGTTCTAGAGGCGAATAAAATGGGTATAACAGGTGTTCATGATGCATGGCAAGATTCTATTATTGTTGATGCAATTCAAGAATTAATTAATGAAGAAAATTTTCCCATACGCTGTTATGGCATGTTGGCAGGTAATGATAAAAAATTATTAAAAAAATATTTTTTGAATGGACATTTTGATAATACATATTTAACAATACGTTCTGTAAAGGCTTTTGTTGATGGAGCTTTAGGTAGTAGAGGAGCTGCATTGCATGAGCCTTATTGTGATGATTCAAATAATTGTGGTTTAATTTTAATTTCCAAAGAAGAGTTTAATCAATTAGCAGAACAATGTTTTAAGTATAATTTTCAATTAAATACGCATGCTATTGGAGATAGAGGAAATAGCTATGTATTGGATTGCTATGGTCAGCATGTGAAGACAGATAATGATAGGCGTTGGCGTATTGAACATGCACAAATGGTTAGAGATGATGATTTATTAAAATTTAAAGAGTATAATATTTTGCCTTCCATGCAGCCTAGCCATTGTACAAGTGATATGCCATGGCTGGTTGATAGAATTGGTCAAGATCGCCTACCTTTAATTTCAAGATGGCAAAGCTTTATTAATCTTGGCTTGAAAATTCCAGGTGGTTCTGATTGCCCTATAGAAACAGGCAATCCATTGTTTGAGTTTTATGCAGCAGTCACTCGCCAAAATCATGAAGGACTTCCGAAAGTGGGTTGGCAACCACAAGAAAAAATCAGTAAAACAAATGCATTAAAAATGTTTACTTCATGGTCAGCATATGGTGGATTTGATGAGTATCGGAGAGGTAAAATTGACATTAATTATGATGCAGATTTTACTATTCTTTCTCATAATCTATTAGAAATTGATAATTCACAGATTCTAGATACAAAAATTATTGCTACAATAGTTAATGGACAATTTGTTTATAGTGAATTATAGTTTAATAATTATTTATACTTAATTAGTTCTTGAATTGCTTCAAGATAACTGTATTTTCCCTTACCATTTATTTGTTTAATGCACGCAGGGTTAATGACTGAATTTTTACGGAAATTTTCTCTGTTGTTTATATTTGTTAGATGTACTTCTATGGTGGGTATATTAACAGCTTTGATAGCATCCATAATAGCATATGAATAATGCGTAAAGGCTCCAGGATTAATAACTATACCTTGTGCCCAGTGTCTTTCATCATGCATTATGTTTATAATTTCACCTTCATGGTTACTTTGATAAAATTTAAATTCATGCTCAATGCACTCAGGGCAATTTGATAGCCACATCATGAGTTCATCTAAGGTATCTGTGCCATATATCTCAGGTTCTCTCTCTCCAAGTAAATTTAAATTTGCTCCATTAACCACTAAAATATTCATAATATCCCGAGTCCTTCCTTAATAGATTCTTTATTATAGTTCGTTTTTATTTTGGCTTTTCCTATACTGCTTAATAAAATATAATTTAATTGATTTTTAATATTTTTTTTATCACTATCAATGAAAGCCATAATTGTATTGATTTTTAAATTTTTTAATGATGGTAAATTAAATATTTTAATTACATTAATAATCCGATTATACTCTTGATTTGATAGCATGTTCTCTTTTTTGGATAGATAGCTTGCTACTATCATTCCATATAAAACTGCTTTACCATGTGGCATTTGGAAGTTATAATAACTTTCTAATGCATGTCCTACTGTATGTCCAAAATTTAAAATATTTCGTATTCCCATATCATATTGGTCTTGATTAATGATGTTGAGTTTATGATTAATACATTTTTTAATGATAGGTGTAATATGATCAATATTAGGATTAGGGAATATATTGGATAATTGTTTTTCTAAATATTCAAATAATTTTAAATCCATAATTAAACTATATTTGATAGTTTCAGCACATCCGTTTATTATGTCTTCTTCTTTTAATGTATTTAAAAAATTAGTATAAATTAGAATATCATTTGGATTTTTATAGGTACCTAATAAATTTCGTATTCTATTATAATTTAAAGCTGTTTTCCCACCCACAGCAGCATCTACCATGCCAACAAGAGATGTTGGTATGAAGCTATGCTCTACGCCTCGCATGTATGTAGATGCTACATAGCCTACAAAATCTGTTATGGTCCCCCCACCGATGCCTAGAATGAGCGATTTTTTATTGCATTTATAATCATGTAAGTATTGTATTGATTTATCATATTGTTCCAGCGATTTACAATGCTCATTTTCATCGCAAATATGAATATGAGCATTTAAAGTATTGATAAATTGATAGTGCATCAAGATTGCATTTTGGGTAAAAATAAATATTTTATCATAATGTTGATGATAAGCATTGATTGAATTAATTATTTCATCTTTGGTTGTTAAGTACTGAATATTCATTTTAAATATTTTATTATTTCATTGACTATTTCTTGATATTTTTTTGTATCGGTATCTATAATATGATCCGCAGATTTTATATAGTATTCTTTTCTATGATTCCACATATTAGTTAAAAATTTTTGATTTTGATTTTTTTCGAAAAGTGGTCTTTTGTTATGTTTATCATTTATTAGGCGATTAAATAATATTTTGGAAGATGCTTTAAGTAAAATTGTTTTACCATATTGCTTCATTGCATCTCTATTGTTTTTGTTTAATACGATTCCACCACCGGTTGCATAAATATGTTGTTGATTTTTTAAATGTTCGATAAAGTATACTGATTCAAGAGTTCTGAATTTTTCTTCACTTAAAGAAATAAATATTTCTTCCATTTTAAGATTTAGAATATCAGCTAAGCCCTTATCAGTGTCAATATGTGTGATATTTAGTTTATTAGATAATATTTTTGCTATAGTGGTTTTTCCACTACCCATCATTCCAATAAGAAAAATATGTTTTGTATAGGGAATCACTAATATTTGGCTGATTTTAGATGTTGGAATATTTCATCCATACTATCACCCCCAAATTTTTCTAATATTGCATCTGCAATAATTATACATGCCATACTTTCTGCTATTATTCCAGCAGCTGGGACAGCGCATGAATCGGTACGTTCTTTATGGGCTAATTTTTTTTCTTTTGTGATAATATCAGCTGATTTTAATGGTTTGGTTAGAGTAGATAATGGTTTCATTGTTGCATTTATAATAATTGTTTGTGCATTACTCATTCCCCCTTCAATTCCACCAGCATTGTTATTGGTACGTGTAAATTTATTTTGGTTATATTCGATTTCATCATGGAGTTGGCTCCCAAGTGAATCTGATGCATTATTTGCACCAAATGATACACCTTTAATGGCATTGATTGAACATATGCCTTCTGCAAGTTTTGCATTTAATTTTTTATTCCAAGATATATAGCTACCTAATCCATATGGGACCCCAGAAATTAAAACCTTAAATTGTCCCCCAACAGTATCTCCATTTTTTTGAGCTTTTTTTATGGCATTTATCATATCTTCTTCAATAGTGCTATTTAAAATACGAATATCTGATTGATCTGCTTGATTATTTATGTTTTTGACATCGTAAGCATATGACTCAGTAGTATCTGCAATATTATGAATTTGTGTTACATAGCTTGCAATGTATATATCTAAATTTTCTAAAAATTTTCTGCAAATTGAACCGAGAGCTACCCGCATTGTTGTTTCTCTGGCAGATGAGCGTTCTATGACATTGCGAATATCATTAAAACCATATTTCATAATTCCTGCTAAATCGGCATGTCCAGGTCTCGGTAGGGTTATGGCCTCAATTGGTTGTTTATGGTTTGCTGTAGCCATGGTCTTGTCCCAGTTAGGCCAATCTAGATTTTGAATAATTAATCCAATAGGAGACCCTAGGGTTACACCGTGTCTAACACCTGTATATATTTCTACGGAATCTTTTTCTATTTTCATTCTACCACCTCTCCCGAATCCTTTTTGTCTTCGAGATAATTGAAAATCTATATATTCTTGATTTATTTCTAGCCCAGCAGGAAGGCCTTCAATGATGCCTAGTAATCCTTTGCCGTGAGATTCTCCTGCAGTTAAAAAATGAATTTTACTTAACATAATAATTGCTCTAAATATTTATAGTCTAATTTATTTGAAATATTTGATTCAAACCATATATCTAATGATTTTAATGCTTGATAAATAAACATACTTTTGCCATCTACTTTTTGATTGCTATTAAAATTAAAGTAGTCCTTTTGAATATTATAATTAATATCTATAATTGATTCATATCTTTTAGCAGTAAGTTGAGATAAAATTGTGTTATTTATTTGAATAGACAATCCTATAGGTGAGCAATTAATTAAGTTACAATTTTGCAGTGTATTAGAAGGGTTCCATATTTGTAAATTAATATTTTTTGCATAGCTTTTAAATTCTTCAATAATATTGGTTGCAGTTTTTAGATTTCTAGATAATATATGAATGCTTTTTGCTTTTTTTTCTATAAGTGCAAATATAATAGTTCTTGCGCTGCCACCAGATCCAATAATAATATTATTAGTATCTGTGATTTTTATTTGATTGGACTCAATTAATTTGATAAAGCCATAATAGTCGTTATTGTAGCCTATAGTTTTATTATTTTTAAAATGTATGCAATTAATAGATTTAGTTATTTCGGCAATTTTATCTTTATCATCTACTAGCGAGAAGCAGTATTCCTTAAATGGCATGGTTATGTTGATACCCTTTATAGTTTTTGTATTATGGGATGTGATGTATTCTCTTACATCATCATTATTTATTAATAGATCGCTTTTGTAGTGAGCATCTATTTTTAATTGATTAAAAATAGAATTAAATAATATTGGGCTTTTGCTATGTGCGATTGGGTTTCCTATAACGCTAAAATGATGCATGGAGGCTCCTTATGATTTGATAAAACTCAGGAAATGATGTTTTTATGATAGGCAGTTCTTCTTCTATTTTGCCTATTGACCCCGTTTTTATTAGTTTAAGTATTTCAAATGTCATAGCTATTCTGTGATCATTTTCTATATTAATGCTTGTATTATACAATATTTCTGAATCTTTTATTATAAAGCCATCTTTTGTTTCTGTAATATTAATATTGCATGCCTTTAAATTGTTTACGATTGCTTGAATACGATCACTCTCCTTGTAGCGTAATTCTTCGGCTCCCTCTACTTTAGTACCTCCTTTAGCAAAGCTTGCAACTAGAGCAAAGATTGGAATTTCATCTATCATGGATACAATTAAATCTTTTGTTAAATTTATACCTGTTAGTTTATTAGTATATTGAATTTTCATATCAACAATAGGTTCATTATATAAATTTCTTTTATTGTAAATTATTATATTGGCCCCCATTTTTTGAAGTACTTTTATATATCCAATCCTCGTTTTATTATATAGTAAATTTTTAATAGTTATATTAGAGTGAGGTATGAGAAGTGCTGCGGATATAATAAATGATGCACTGGATATATCACCTGGAACAGTGTAGTTAAATGGTGCTATTTTAAATTTGGAAAATGCTGATCCTTTTAACCCTAAATATTGTAATATCCTTTCGGTATGATCACGAGTTTTAAATGGATCTTTAATATAGCTCTTTTCCTTGCATGACAATGCGGTAAAAATCATTGCAGTTTTAATTTGGGCGCTAGGTATTTTAAGTGTGTATTTGATTGCCTTAGCTTTAGATTGTTTAAATGCTATTGGCAGTTTGTTTTTTGTTTTATTGATATTAATATTCATTTTCTGCAAAGGTTCTATTACTCGTTGCATAGGTCTAGAAGATAGTGATTTATCTCCATATAATATACCATTAATGCCATGGGATGGTAGTAGTCCTAACATAAATCTTGCAGTGGACCCAGAATTACCACAATCAAATTTTTTAGCATTACTTGTTAGTCTTCCTCCATTAATAATTATGGTGTTATTATCTTTATTTTGAATTGATATATTGCATTTTTTTAATATGTCTATTGTTTTTATGACATCTTCACAATTTGATAAATTTTTTATTTTACATTTGCCATCTGATAACGCACTAAATATTGCTATTCTATGCGAAATGGATTTATCTCCTCTTAGTTTGATGATACCTTTTAACATTATTGTATTATACAATTATTTTTATAAAGTTTTTAATAATTTCCATACCATGTTCAGTTAATATTGCTTCTGGATGAAATTGAATCCCATATATAGGATATTTTTTATGCTCTATACTCATAATTTCTTGATCATCACTCCAAGATGTTATATTAATATCTTTATGTTTAAATTTTCTATCAATACATAATGAATGATAGCGGGTTGCAGAAAATTGTTCAGGAATATTATTAAATAATTTTGATGTTTTGTTATGAGTAATTATTGATGTTTTACCATGCATAATATTTTTACTTCGAACTATTTTACTATTATACGTATATGCAATGGCTTGATGCCCTAGACATATACCAAGAGTTGGTATTGTACAAGATATCTTATTAATGATTTCTATGCAAATGCCTGTTTCTTGTGGTCCGCCAGGACCGGGAGAGATTATAATATGCGAAATATTAAAATTCTTAATATCAGCTAATGACATTTCATCATTTTTAATAACTTTTATATTTTGGCTAATAGCACCAACATACTGAACAAGGTTATATGTAAAAGAATCAAAATTATCTATAATGAGTATCATTGTATTGTGATCCTTTTAGGTATCATGTAATGAGGGAGATTTTTCTTTAATTTTTTTAATAAATCATTATTGTTTATACTATTTTTACATTTTATAAGCGCGTGCAAAACAACACCCCACTCTTGATCAGGTACTATTTTTAAAGTACATTTTTGAATTTCAGGATATTTTTCTATATGTTTTTGAATGTATTGTATTGATATGTTTTCTCCACCTGAAATAATAGTGCCATCGCCTCTTCTTTCTACCTGAAATGTATTTTTGTCATCTATCGTACCTATGTCATGGGTTTTAATTTTATTATTGGTTTGTTGCTGATTTAAGTAACCCTTCATGACGGTCGGCGATTCTATAGATAAATATGATTTTTCTACATTAATATTTACCTTGTTATGAGGAGAATATTTATTCGCATATCCAACCCAATAGCCAGCTATTCCAGAACAAGTTTCAGTCATACCATAAGACATATATACTGGCAGCTGATATGTGTTAATAATCTCTATTAAATTATTATTAATATTAGAGCCTCCCATAATAATCACTTTCATATTTTTTAATAAATTTAAATTCCTGTTTGCATGAACAATTTTATGAAGCATTGAAGGTACCATTGAAATAATTGTAATATTATATTTTTTGATATAATCATTATATTTTATAGCATCAAAATTATCAATAGCCATAATAAAGTTTAAATATAAAGCTCTATAAAATATACATAAACCACTTACATGTGTTAATGGCATATGATTTAAGTAAATATCCTTAGATGTAAAGTGAATTATATCATGCCATATAAGGGCACTTTGATATATATTATTATATGTTAATTCACAGGCTTTAGGCTTGCCTGTTGTGCCAGATGTAAATATTACCAATTGAGTATCATGGATATTATATTCAATATCTGTATTTAATGAATTATCATCATCATTTATTATAATATCTTCATCTTTAATTAAAATTGGTATATTCGTTTCATTAGTATAATCTTTGATATTAGGTGTACAGGGATATATAATGGGAATTTTATTTAATCGATTAATTGCATTAATAGTAATTAGAAGTTTGATTTTATCATGAATTTGAATACCAATATGCTGAAGCTTAATATGATGGATGCTTTCCATGGCATTGGAAATCATATTATTAAATTTTTTATATGTAATTAATAAATCTTTATGTTTAATAAAAATTTGATTTGGTTTTTCTTGCCCTCTTTGCTGGATAATATCAATCATAATGTTATTCCTAATCCTCGAATATTATTTAAATTGATACTAATATCAGTTTTATTATATATTGGTTGAGTGATAAATGTATTATAAAAATTATAAATATTAAGGCCATGCTCTAAATTATTATTTAATGCCGCCGCTAAGTGTATAGCCGCCATATTTCCTATGCTATTAGCTAATGATGATGATAAAATAATATTAGTATTATTATGATTTGCTAATTTTATAAGAGATAAAATTTTTTTATATCCCCCAAATATTCCTGGTTTAATAATAATAGTATTAATCAAATTTTCTTCAATCCATGTTTTATAATTATGATTTTGATATATATTTTCATCAATAGCTATCGATATTTTTTTTAAGGAATATAATATATCTTTATTTAAGTTTTTAATAGGCTCTTCAAAATATTCAATATTATAATCCAATAATAGGGGATAGATTTTTTGAAATTCTTCTAAAGTATAATTTTGATTGGCATCAATCCGTAAAGTGAGTTGCCTTTTTTTTAAAAACTTAAATATTTTAATATCTTCTTCAAGATTATTAATTCCCAATTTATATTTTATAGATTTTGATTTTATATCATCTAATGATTGATTATTTTGATATATACTACTAAAATAATTGATGTTTTTACATTTTGGATTTAATATTTTCGAAATAGGCAATTCTCTTATTTGTCCCTCAATATCATATATTGCAGTATCAACTGCAAAGTGCAATGATGGAATATCAGAGCAATGTATATCCGCTAGACTTAATAATTCCTTGAAGGTATATTCAGTATCAGATACTATAGATTTTATAAATAATTCTAAAGTCCAAATAATTTCTTTAAATGTTTCTTTAGAAAAACCATCAAGAGGCGAAGCTTCACCTAAACCAATATATTTATCTGTAATAATTTTGATTATTACACTTTTTTTATTGGAGTATGCAGTTTGACTATTTAGAAATATATTGTTTAAATTTGCTTGATATTCTTGATATTGTATATTTTTGATTTTCATATAAAGACCCCAATGCCTAACAAACAGGCATCTAGAACAAGTAATGCAACTACCTTGCCTAATGTTTTATTTAACATTTTACTATCTTTTATATAAACGTCATAAAATATATTAATTGATAATGGTATGCTTATCATTGAGATATAGAAAATTGTTATATTATTTAATCCCAGGGATAGGAATAATATTCCAATATATGATAATGCAATCATACATATTATTTGTAAATAACCAAATTTTTTTCCAAATTGTACAATTAAAGTTTTTTTATTAACATTTTTATCATTTTGATAATCTCTAATATTATTAATATTTAATAATAGGACATTTTTAGCTCCTATTGAAACTCCAAGCCAAATAGCATTATAATCAATAAATCCTGTTTGTAGATAATAAGATCCCATCACAGCAGTTAATCCAAAATAAATAAATACAAAGAAATCTCCTAGACCATTATATGCCAAGGGCAAAGGCCCGGCTGTATATAAATAGGCAAATAAAAATGCAGTTAATCCTATAAATAATATAGGCCATCCTCCATGTAGAACTAATGGTAATCCAGATAGAATTGCTAAGATAAATAATATTTTAATTGCCCATATAATTTCATTTTGAGATAATAACCCAGATTGCACCATGCGTTTAGGACCAATCCTATTTGAATCTGCACCCTTTAAAAAATCATATAAATCATTTATGTAATTTGTAATGATTTGTATAATAATTGCTGAAGTAATTGTTAATATAAAAATACTAAAATTAAATAATTGGAAATCTGGCATTATCATGATTGCGCAAATAATAGGAGTAATAGATGCCGCTAAAGTTTTAGGCCTTGCTGCATAAATCCAAGCTTTAATTTTCATATCTTTTTATGGTAGTTTAGGAAATTTTTTAAAGTTTGGTTTACGTTTTTCTTTAAAGGCATCACGTCCTTCTTGTGCTTCTTCTGTCATATAAAATAACATTGTAGCATCTCCAGCAAGTTGTTGCAATCCAGCCTGACCATCACAGTCTGCATTTAAGGCCCCTTTTAGCATACGTATGGAAAGAGGAGATTTTTCTAATATCTTTTGCGACCATTTTACTGTTTCATTTTCTAAATCTTTATATGGAACAACTGCATTAATTAAACCCCAATTTAATGCTTTTTGAGCATCATAAAATTCACAAAGATACCATATTTCTCTCGCTCTTTTTTGACCAATAATTCTAGCCATATAAGAAGCTCCCCATCCACCATCAAAGGAGCCAACCTTTGGGCCAGTTTGTCCAAATTTTGCATTTTCAGATGCAATGGTTAAATCACATAGCATATGTAAAACATGTCCACCTCCTACAGCATATCCGGCAACCATTGCTATAATAGCTTTTGGCATATATCTAATTTGTTTTTGTACATCTAAAATATTTAAGCGAGGAATACCATCCTTGCCTACATACCCAGCATCACCTCTAATGGTTTGATCCCCTCCAGAACAAAAAGCTAATTCTCCTTCACCTGTTAATATGATGACTCCACAATTTTGATCTTCTCTAGCTAGGGCTAATGCTTCTTTTAATTCAAATACTGTTTGAGGTCTAAATGCATTGCGTACTTCTGGCCTATTAATTGTAATTTTATTAATACCTTCAGCATCATGAGTGCCTGTTTCATATTTTATATCTTGAAATTCTTTGATTTTTTTCCATATAATATTCATGGTTACTCCATTTTTAATAAGTATTTGATAATGCTATAATTTAATATAAATTATTTTATGATTTTATCTGAAACTACACAAAAATTATTTATATCTTTTATTATCCTTAATATTATATTTTCTCAAGATTGTCCAACGTTAATTCCCGATAGTTATGGTGATTGCTCAACTCCTTTAGGTTATATATGGATTGGTTATGATTGTATGATGATTTCAGGATGTGATATGGGTGATGATGAGGAATTCTTTTTTAATACATTTGAAGAATGTGATATTGAATGTAGTGATAATATTTCTTTAGGAGATTTGAATAATGATTCAATGATTGATGTTATTGATATTGTACAATTAGTTAATATTATTTTAAGTGATAATAATTCTTATTTAGAATATGGTGATTTAAATTATGATTTACTGTTAAATGTTATTGATATTGTTAGTTTAGTTAATATAATTTTATTAAATAATGAAACGCGTGATACATGGCAGATTATTAATCAAGATATATTAAATCCTAAGTGTGCCAATTGTCATTATTCTGGATCTTTTTTTGCAGAGACTTCTAATTTAATATTAACTGAAGATATTGCTTATGATCAGTTACTGAATCGTTTACCAGATAATACATCAGCATTAAATAATGATTTGGTTTTATTAAGTAATGAAGGTGGTATGCTTGGATTATTATTAAGTTATTTTTGGGAAAAAATTAATATTAATAATGAGACACATTTTTATAATGAACATCCTTTATATGGAGAAATTATGCCTCTTGGGGGCCCATTTTTAACAAATGGAGAATTAGACTTTATAGAAGATTGGATTTGGCAAGGGGCTCCTGAATTAGGGGTTGTTGCAGATCCCATTATACTTAATGATAATTCTACATATATTCCTCCTGAATTTTCACCTCTAGATCCACCTGCACTTGGCGTACAATATCATATAGGTCCATTTACTGTTTTACCTAATACAGAAAGGGAATTTTTATATCATGTACCTTCTATAGGTAGCGAATATTATGTGAATAGGGTAGAAATGTCTATGGCTCCAGGAACGCATCATATGATTCTTTATAAATTTTCTAATGATTATTTTGGTCCTATGCCTAATGAATATGAGTATAGAGATATTCATGCCCCATATATTGATGAATTTATTAATGGTGCTCCAAATCCAAATTGGATACAAAATATTCAAACATTACAGGAGCATACTTTTATTTTTGGCACACAATGGCCTGCATGGGATTATACTTTTCCAGATGGTGTTGCTCTAAAAATATCTTCAGATTTTGAGTTAGATTTAAATCCACATTATTTTAATTATACTGATGAAACTATTCAAGGAGAGGTGTACTTAAATTTACATGCAACCCCACCTCAAAATGTGATTCATGAAGCAGGTATCTTACAGTTAGGAGAAAATAATATTTCACTTCCACCGCATCAAGAGACAACATTAGAAGAAATTTTCTCAACTAATGATATTTTAGGAGGTATTAATGTTAATCCTCCAAATGCATCATCAGAACTTAAAATTTTTCAATTATTTTCTCATGCCCATCAATTGATGACTCGATTTGATATTTTAATTTTACATCAAAATGGAGAAGAGGAATTAATTTATACCGCTCTAGATTATGAGCATCCACCTATTCTAGAATTAGATCCTCCATTAACTTTAACTGTAGGCCAAAGTCTTATATCTAGAGCAACTTATTATAATAATACTGACAATTATGTTAATTTTGGATTATTGAGTACAGATGAAATGATGATTATTTTTGGTCTTGTATATTTTGAATAATGAATTTGCATCCTGATATATTAAAAATTAAAGAAACTATTATTAGTAATAGACGAGATATTCATAAATATCCAGAATTATCATTTCAAGAACATAGAACTTCTGAATTGGTAGCGAAACAATTAGATAGCTTTGGTTTAGAGGTAGAACGCAATATTGGTAAGACAGGTGTTGTAGCAACGCTTAAGGGTGGATTATCGGGTAAAACTATTGCATTTAGAGCTGATATGGATGCATTGCCTATTCAAGAGACAAGCGATGTTTCTTATAAGTCGGTAAATGATGGAGTAATGCATGCTTGTGGACATGACGCACATACTGCTATGTTACTTGGATCTGCAGAAGTTCTAGCGCAACATAAGAGTAAAATTCATGGAATTATTAAATTTATTTTTCAACCAGCAGAAGAAGGATATGGTGGAGCTCAGTATATGATTGATGATGGTGCCATTGATGATGTAGATGAGATTTATGGACTACATGTATGGAATTATCAGGAAAGTGGTACTGTGGGTGTTCAATCAGGGCCAGTAATGGCAGCTGCAGATATGTTTACCATTACAATTCAAGGTATAGGGGGTCATGGTGCTGCTCCGCAAGGTACTGTAGATTGTATTGTCATAGCTTCATATTTTATTCAGGCAATACAAAGTATTGTTAGTAGAAATACTAACCCATTAGATAGTACAGTTATCACAATTGGTCAAATTAATGGTGGTTATAACTTTAATATTATCGCTGATAAAGTAGTTCTTAAAGGTACTGCTCGTGCATATACAGAAGAAAATAGAAATTTAATTAAATCTAGATTAAATGAAATTATTAGTGCTACTGAAATAATGTTTGGAGCTAAAATTATATTGGATTATAAAGATGGTTATCCCCCTGTAATTAATGATGTTAACATTACAAATAACGTATATCACGTAGCACAAACAGTAGTGGGGAATAAAGTAATATCTCCATATTTATCTATGGGGGGAGAAGACTTTAGTTATTTTTCTAATAAAATTCCAGGTTGTTTTTTCTTTCTTGGAACATCCCCAAGAGATAGAGAACCTATGAGCGTACCACAACATTGTTCCCATTTTGATATTGATGAAGAATCTATGCTTATAGGAAGTTCAATTTTTGTTAAATTAGCTTTAGAAAATATATAGTAAAAAAAATTATAGATTTTTTTATATTACAAGGCTATTATTGAATATCATTATTTTGAGGATTATTAAATGAACAAAAAGAAAAAACAGGCGAATAAAAAACACCAACGAACAAAAGCAAGATTAAAGGCTTTAAAGGATATATCTTTAAAGAAGAAGAAAAAAGTTATAGCAAAACCAAAAGTTGTAGAAGAAAAGAATAATGATGTTGTAGATTCAAAAAATACGCCAGCTAAGAAATCTCCAGCTAAGAAATCTCCAGCCAAGAAAAAAGCAGGGGCAAAGAAGGCTGCAACCAAAAAGAAATAAAACCCTAACGGTCAATTTCGCATCATATGTTTACAATTAATAATTTTTGTAATAATACATCAGCGCGATCAGGAACTTTAGAAACTGCTCATGGGATAATAGAAACTCCAATTTTTATGCCAATTGGGACATATGCTGCGATCAAAACTTTATCAACAGATGAAATTAAAAATATGGATTTTAATTTAGTCTTGAGTAATACTTATCATTTGTATTTAAGACCTGGAACTGATCTTTTGCAAGAATTTGAAGGATTACATAATTTTATGAATTGGGATGGTGCTATTCTAACTGATTCGGGTGGATTTCAGATATATAGTTTATCGCAATTTAGAAAGATTAATAATGATGGAGTAGAATTTAAATCGCACCTTGATGGTAGTAAACATTATTTTACTCCTGAAAAAATTGTTGATATACAACGTTGTATTGGGTCTGATATTATGATGGTATTAGATGTCTGCCCTCCTGCGAATGCAGAGCATGAGGAGCACGTTAAAGCTGTAACACTTACAACTCAATGGGCAAAAAGATGTCTTGAGCATTTAAAGAATAAAGGTCCAAAATATAATTTTGATCAAATTATTTCACCTATTATTCAAGGTGGAACTTCTGAAAAATTAAGGAAGCTTTCTGCTGAACAATTGATTGATTTAGATGCGAAAATGTATGCAATTGGAGGTCTAGCAGTTGGAGAACCTAAAGAAGCTATGCTATCAACTGTTAATTTTTTAAATGGTATAATGCCTAAATCAAAACCTAGATATTTGATGGGTGTTGGGACACCATCAGATCTTATTGAGAGTATTGCTTTAGGTGTTGATATGTTTGATTGCGTTATTCCAACTCGCAATGGACGTAATGGGCAACTTTTCACATCAACAGGGAAAATTAATATTAAAAATGCAAAATATAGAAATGATCAAACTCCTATTGATCATAATAACAATTCAATAATTTCAAAGAATTATACAAAAGCTTATTTACATCATTTATTTAGAACTCAGGAAATTTTAGGATATAGAATTGCTACTCAACATAATTTATCTTTTTATAATAATTTAATGAAAGATGCCAGAATAGCTATTATAAATGGTAGCTTTAAAGAATGGTCAGATAAATTTTTAAAAGCATATGATGGTTAAATATTAATTATATGTTCATAAAGAAAATAATTTTAAATTATTATCGATGTCTAAAAAAAATAAAAAAACTATTTCTAATATTGATCTAAAATCTTATTATGGTGAAAACCCAGCTGGTGAATATCCGTTTACTGCTGGTATTTATCCCAATATGTATATAGATAGATTATGGACAATGCGTCAATATGCCGGTTTTTCTTCAGCCTCAAAGAGTAATCAACGTTATCATTATTTATTAAAGCAAGGTGTTTCAGGCTTATCAGTTGCATTTGATTTACCAACACAAACGGGATATGATTCTGATCATGAATTATCTATTGGAGAGGTTGGTAAAGTCGGAGTTCCTATATCTACAGTAGAAGATATGAGAATTTTATTGAAAGATATACCTCTAGATAAAGTATCAATTTCAATGACTATCAATTCTACAGCGATTATTTTATTAGCCCTATTGATTGTTGTTGCAGAGGAAAATGATATTAAAATTTCTCAATTAAAAGGTACAGTCCAAAATGATATTCTTAAAGAATATATTGCAAGGGGCACATTTATATATCCGCCTAAATTTAGTATGAAATTAGTTACAGATATTTTTGAATTTTGTGATATTAATATGCCATACTGGAATACTATTTCAATATCAGGATATCATATGCGAGAAGCAGGCTCAGATGCTATTCAGGAATTAGCCTTTACATTCTCAAATGCTATTAGCTATATTGATGCTGCTATTGATAGAGGATTAGATGTCAATAGTTTTGCAAAAAGAATTAGTTTCTTTTTTAACAGTCATAATTATTTTTTTGAAGAGGTGGCTAAATTTAGAGCTGCTAGAAAATTATGGGCTGATATTATGAAAAATCGTTATGGCGTTAAGGATAAAAAAGCATTATTATGCAGGTTTCATACACAAACGGCAGGATCATCTTTGCAAGCACATCAAATAGATAATAATGTTGTTCGTACTACAATGCAAGCAACAGCAGCTATATTGGGAGGGACTCAATCACTTCATACCAATTCTAGAGATGAAGCATTATCATTGCCTACTGAAGATTCTGCAAAACTAGCATTAAGGACTCAGCAGGTATTAGCATATGAAACGGGATTGGTTGATGTAGTAGATCCACTTGCTGGCTCATATTATGTTGAATCTTTAACACAATCAATAGAATCAAAAACTTTAGAATTAATCAAAAATATAGATGATTTAGGTGGAGCTATTTTAGCGATTGAAAATAATTTTCAGCAAAATCAAATATCAAATACTGCATTTGAATATCAAAAAGCGATTGAAAATAAAGAACAAATTATTGTTGGCTTAAATAAGTATGAAGATGTTGAAAATACTACTATTCCTATTCAAACTATTGATAAGGAAGCTATTGATGATCAATTGCAGCGATTACAAAAATTTAAGAGTGATAGAAATCAAGATAATGTTGTGATTTCTTTAAGAAAATTAGAAGCTTCCCTTAATAATAATGATAATCTTTTACCAATAATAATTAAATGTATTAAAAATAATTGTACGCTTGGAGAAATTTGTGAAGTAATGCGAAAAATACATGGAGAATATTTATAGGTGTTTTTTAAAAGTTTATTTGAATCAAACTTAATAACCAAAAAGATAGCTAGACAGGTTTTATACTACCCTAATCTTGATTCAACGAATGATGAATTATGGAAGTTATATAATCATAATAAATCAGATTCTACTAATTTATTGGTTATAACTGATAATCAAACTTCGGGTAAAGGCAGGGGGCAAAATAAATGGTTTTCACAGCCTAGTAAAAGTCTAACATGTTCTTTTTTATTAGATCCTATATTTTTTAATAATTATTTTAATCTTCACGCTTTGTTAATTCCTGTAGCAATAGTTCGAGGTATTAAAAAAATGACATTTATTGATCTTGGTATTAAATGGCCTAATGATATTATGTATAAAAATAAAAAATTAGGTGGTATTTTAATTGAATCAAAAGGTATTAATAAAAAATTAAATATAGGCATTGGCTTAAATATTAATGAATCATATGAAGATTTTCCTGATGATTTAAGAGATTTCGCTATATCATTAAAAGAAATAATAGGCTATACTATTCAGCGTGAACCCTTGCTTGCATTCATTTTGAATGAATTAAATAATCTTATAGAATCTAATGATATAGAATTAATAATTAATAGATGGATACAATCTTGTATCCATGAAAATAAAGAAATTTCTTTTTCACAAAATGGTATACAGGTGAATGGGGTTTTTGAATCAATAAATGAATTTGGGCAGGCCGTTATTAAACATAGTGGTAAATCTATAAATTATGATGGAGTGATAAATATTGTATGAAACTTGCTATTGATATAGGTAATACTTCTGTTACGATAGGTCTATTTGATGATGATCAATTATTAAAGAAAAAATATTTTAATTCCAATGTTCAGTTTATAGAATTTTTAAATGATATTCAAACTAACGATATAAATATAAGTATTATTAGTTCTGTAGTTCCAAAATTAACAGATGAATATAGTCAAATATTAATTAATCAATATAATATATCAGTTATAGTTATTGATTATAAAATGAGTGGATTAGATTTATGTGTTCCAAATCCAGAAACGATAGGTGTAGATAGATTATGTAATATACATGCTGTTAAAAAAGATTATAAATCTCCTTCAATTATTATAGATTTTGGAACAGCTACAACTTATGATGTAATTAATGCTCAACAGCAATTTATAGGTGGTGCTATAGCTACTGGTATAGAAACTTCTGCAAAATACTTAATTGAAAAAGCAGCTCTTTTATCTCATACAGAATTATTATTTCCAAATAGTGCTATAGCTAAAGATACTAAAACAAATATTCAATCAGGTATAATGTTTGGTGCGGTTGACCAAGTTGAAGGAATGGTAAAAAGAATTTATAAAGAATCTCCAGCTGATTATTTAATTATTTTAACAGGTGGTTTTGCAAGTTTGATTTCTCCTAGATTAAGTTTTTCTCATACAGTGGATCAAGATTTAACATTAAAGGGGATGATATATATATATGACTTTAATAGTTGATTCTCAATACTTGGGTTTTGGAGCAGCGTTATCTGCTGCTATATTTTGGAGTATTGCAGTTATAATTTTTAAATCAGCGAGTGAAGAAATTTCTCCTTTTTTAATTACTGCATTAAAAAATACAATAGCCGCAATTTGTTTTATCTGCTTGTTTTCATGTACAGCTATTCCTCTATGGTATAATGGTTTTGATAAATTAGATTATTTTAAAATTTTAGTTAGCGGAATATTAGGGATGGGTTTAGCGGATGTTATTTTTTTATATGCGTTAAGTAAAATAGGTGCAAATCGTATTGCATTAATTAATTGCTTTGAGCCTGTAGTTATATATGTTTTATCTTTTTTATTTTTAAATACAGTACTCAGTAATCAACAGTTTTTTGGTTTTATAATTGTTATTATCGCTATACTAATGATTCATTATGAAAAAGATGTGGATGACATAGATACAAATCTTAAAAGACAAGGTATCATGTTGCAAATTACAGCAGTAGTTTTAAGTAGTTTAGGGATAGTATTAATAAAACCTGTTTTATCAAAAGTTTCAGGTAAAATTGATATACAGTTATGGGTTACTGCATTTAGATTATTACCGGGTGTTTTAGTTGCTTGGATAATTTTTTTATTCCAAAAAAATAAAATTCAATTACTTCAACCATTAAAACAAACAATTATTTTAAAAAAAATTATTATCAGTTCAGGCTTAGGTACATTTATAGCGTTAAGTTTTTGGATTATTGGCTATGCAAATATTAAACATCCTCCTATTGCGAGTATTTTAGGGCAAACATCGGTTATTTTCATTATCATATTATCTTGGTCGTTTTTAAAAGAAAAAATTACGTCTATGCGATTGATTGCAATGTTATTTGCACTTATGGGGGTATTTTTAACTGTTTATAATTAGAGAGTAAATAGTTTGTATAACCATAATGTAGAGCGGTATCACCACATATTTTTTAGATAATATATTTTTATATTTTATTGATAGTAATACAAAAGCAATACAGTATCCTAAAGCAAGATTTTTTTGATAACTTCCTTGATTAAAGAATTGCAGCAATATTGTATCAATAATAAGAATAATACTAATAATGCATAAAAGAATTGATGCAATTTGTTCAACTTTTAAGTTCATTTTCTCTCCCAATATGTATATTGTGCTATATTAGATAATGATTTTTCATTTATTTTTTTGAATTTATTGTGAATGTTTTGTGCATCAAAAGGGAAAAATTCATTAACCTGATTATTAATTTTATTTATATATGATATATGTAGATAATCAGCTTTATCAAAAAATAGTTTATAAATTGACCTACCTCCAATAATGAATATTTTTTCTATTTTTTGTTGTTTTAATTTCTCAATGCATTCTTCAAATGTATGAAAGGTTAGAGCATTTGTTTGTTTTTTGGATGATAAAACAATATTAGTCCTTTTGGGTAGTGGACGAATAGGCAGTGAATCCCAAGTTTTTCTACCCATAATTACAGTAGAATTTAGTGTTAATTGTTTAAAGTTTTTTAAGTCTTCAGGTATATACCAAGGGAGTTGACCACTAACACCAATACCACCATTGTTGTCTTGTGCCCATATCAAATGAATTTTCATTATACTGCTACAGGAAATTTAATAATTGGATGATGTTCATAATTAATTAGTTTAAAATCTTCAAATTCTAAATCCCAAAATGGCTTATTTTTAATTTGTAATTCAGGTAAATCTAGTGGTTCGCGAGTTAATTGTTCTTTTAATCCTTCAATATGATTTTCATAAATATGGGCATCATTGATATAATGTGAAAATTCTCCTAATTCTAAATTAGTTTCTTGAGCGATCATTTGGGTTAAGGTGGCATAGCATGCTAAATTAAAAGGAATTCCTAATGCTATATCACCGCTACGTTGTGTTAAGTGACAATTAAGTTTACCATTACTAACATTAAAAATAAAAAAAGCATGGCAACTAGGTAGGGCAATTTCATCTAGGACAGAAGGGTTCCAAGCTGTAACTACCATTCTTCTTGAATCTGGATTATTTTTAATTAGATGGATCACTTCTTCAATTTGATTAATATATGTTTTTTCATACCTGTCTGTTTGTAAATTTTTAGAAAATTTTTCCCATTTTACCCATTGATAACCATACATTTTACCTATTTCCCAATTTTTTTCTTCATTGGTCCAAGCATCCCAAATTTTAGTATGTTGACGTAAATTTCTAATATGTGTTTCTCCTTTGAGATACCAAAGTAATTCTCTGATTACAGAGTTAAAGAATATTTTTTTTGTTGTTAATAATGGAAAACCTTTTGCTAAATCTACTTTATAATGATATCCAAAATACATTAGAGTATCAACTCCAGTTCTATTTTCTTTTTTGATACCATTATTTAAAACAGTATCAACTAATTGAAGATATGTATTCATTTTTATTTTAAATTTCTTTTTGTATATCCATTATAAATTTGTCTAGGTCTATTAATTTTAAAATCTGTACTATTTAACATTTCTTTCCAATGCGCTAACCATCCAGGAAGTCGGCCTAAAGCAAACATTACTGTAAACATATTAGTTGGAATCCCCATTGCTCTATATATAATGCCAGAGTAAAAATCAACATTAGGATATAACCCCCTTTGAACAAAATAGTCATCCTTCAATGCAACCTGCTCTAATTCTTTAGCTAAATCTAATAAAGGATCATTAATGTTTAATTTTTTTAGTACTTTATCTGCAGCTTTTTTAATGATTTTTGCTCTAGGATCATAGTTTTTATAAACTCTATGACCAAATCCCATTAATCTAAATGATGAATTTTTATTTTTTGCTTTTTCAACATATTTATTATAATTACCACCATCATTTTTAATCCTTTTTAGCATTTCTATCACTGCTTGATTGGCACCTCCATGCAGAGGACCCCATAATGCTGAAATACCTGAAGAAATGGCTCCGAATACATTCGATTTGCTGCTACCGGCTAATCGTACAGTAGATGTCGAGCAGTTTTGCTCATGATCGGCATGTAGTATTAATAATAAATTTAGAGCATCAACTAAGACAGGTTCAGCATGAAATTCTTCTTGTGAATCTGAAAACATCATATGTAAAAAATTTTCAACATAATTTAAATCTTGATCCGGATATATAAAAGGTAAGCCATTATATTTTCTATATGAATACGCAGCAATAGTTTTAACTTTTGCTAAAATTTTAATAATATTAGCTTCTACTATATCTTTTTCTTCTGATTCTGATTCAGGATGGAATGCAGATAATGCTGTTACCATCGAAGAAAGAGTTGCCATTGGATGAGCATTGAGAGGGAAACCATCAAAAAACCTTTTCATGTCTTCATGTATATTAGCATGCTTTCTCAATCTTTTACTAAAATCTTCTTTTTGTTCTTTATTAGGGAGCTCCCCGTTTAATAGTAAAAATGCTGTTTCTGTAAAGCTAATTTTACCTGCTAAATCTTCAATGGGGTACCCTCTATATCTTAAAATTCCTTTTTCCCCATCAATAAATGTTATATTGCTTATGCATGCACCTGTATTCGCATATCCTGGATCAAGAGTTATATATCCAGTTTCTTTTCTTAGCTTTGTAATATCTATGCCATGCTCATCTTCTGTGCCTACAATAACAGGTAATTTAATTTCTTTATTATTTATTTTTACTTTAATTGAACTCATCAAGTTTTTCCTCTATCATAATTAATTAATTTCTGCAGTAACTAAATTTAAACATTATCATGAGCAGATTATAAATTTTTTTTTATTTTTATAATAAAAAAGTTGACTTAAGATTTTAAAATAATTTATATTCTACACAGTGATTGTTACTGCTTGTTTGGGAACATGCTTTTTCAACCGAGGACAAAGCTCCCAAAAAAAAGGAAAAATCCTGAATCGAAAGTTTGGATTCACAAGGCTTCAAGGCTATATTTAAGCAAAACTCCAATTTTGCTTCATTTATAATGATAGACATAATTGTCTATTTAAGAACGATAAAATAAAGGGTATACATATGTCAAAAATCGAACAGATGTTTGATTTCAAAGGAAAAACTACTAAGTTAATTGGCGATAGCAGAACACAAGCTTACAGAGAAGTATATAATCATTTATCAGAAAAACAAAGCAATGGTGAATTATCAGTTCATGGTAATTACTTAGGTGATAATGAATTAGCACAAAATATTTATACAAAAAAATATTTTTTAAAAGATTTAGATGGTAATTGTATTGAAAAATCACCCGAAGATGTTTTTAAGCGCCTTGCTTCATTTTTGGCTACTACTGAATTATCTAAATCTAAACAAAAATTATGGGCTGAAAAATTTTATAATGAATTATATGAAGGTCGATTTGTATCAGGTGGTAGAGTTTTGGCAGGTGCAGGTGATTTATATAGGGTAAAAACTTTAGCTAATTGTTTTGTAGCTAAAATTGATAGAGATGATATAGATTCTATATATAAAGCAGCCTTTGAGTGTGCGCGTACTTATTCCTATGGTGGGGGAATAGGTGTAGATATTTCTAGCTTAAGGCCTAAGGATTC
>CETG01117826.1_pt1 | contig 31705 bp, 33 predicted proteins | sample 361471 | NCBI WGS metagenome assembly CETG01 (sample SAMEA2622696, study PRJEB7988) | marine metagenome | isolation source: saline water (ENVO:00002010), including | reverse complement strand
CGTGCAAGGGAAGCGCTCTCCCAGCTGAGCTAAGGCCCCATTTAGTTTGAATACATATTTGTAATGATAACAAATCATTTATAGATGAATCTATTATTTTAATACTTATTAATATTAGAAATGTTGTATATTTTCCTAGATAATTTTTTCTACTGAGTTTATTTAAAAGTTTGTAGAAAATTAATTCTTATTCTCGTTTTCTGTATCATTTACAAATTTATCAATTGCTTCTTGTGCACTATCGAACAGATTATTATATTTTTTTGCATGATTTGGAAGCTTATACGGAGAATATCCAATTAAGTCATTATAAACCTGAACTTGACCATCTGTATCATCTCCAGACCCAATACCAATTGTTGGAATAGATAAAGCATTTGTAATTTTTTTAGATAAATTTCTATGTACTAATTCTAGAACTAACGAAAATGCTCCTGCAGATTCAACTGCTAGAGCATCATCAAGAATTTGGTTTACTTCTTCGTTTTTTTTACCCAAGATCTTATAATATTCAAAGGTCTTAGCTGACTGAGGTTTAATTCCAATATGCCCCATAACGGGTATTTTATTATCAACTAGAAATTTTATGATTTCAACTTTTTCAATGCCTCCTTCTAGTTTCACAGCATCAGCACCAGAATTAATTAAAGAAGAAGCATTACGGAATGCATCTTCTTTATTATTGTATGTATCGTAAGGAAGGTCTGAAACTAATAGTTTACTAATACCAACTCTAGAAACAGCTTCAGTAGCTATTAGCATATGATCTATTTTCACTTTGTTAGTAAAATCAAAACCTAGAGTAGTTGTTCCTAAGCTATCGCCTATCAATATCATTTCAGCCTGAGAATTATTTACAATATAACCACTCACAAAATCATAAGCTGTAATCATACTTATTTTTTTTGTATTTTTTAATTCTTTTATATATTTTATTGAAATTTTATCCATTTTTTTTTCTATAAATAACATTGTCGATAAGTCTAGTCTTTCCAATAAAAACTGCTATAAGAATTACAATATCTCTGTCTACCTGACTTATTTTTTGGAAATTTTTCAAATCTCTTATTGAGACATATTCAATTTTTATCAAACTGAAATTTGATAGATAATCTATAATTTTCTCTTCTATTTTTTGTGGTTTTTTTTCTCCTAACCTTATAGTTTCAATTCCAAGATTTAGGGATTTTATTATTTGGTTAGCTTGTTTTTTTTCATTCTTACTTAAGTTTTCGTTTCTGCTAGATAAAGCCAGTCCAGCATCATCTCTAATAGTTTCTCCAGAAATAATTTTTATAGGAAAATTTAGATCTTCTACAAAAGATTTTATTAGTAATAATTGTTGAAAATCTTTTTCTCCAAAAATTGCAAAATCAGGTTGAATAATATTAAATAATTTCGTAACAATAGTAGCTACACCTTCCATATGTCCTTGTCTAAATTTTCCCTCTAAAACGTCTGAAAATAATTTTACATTAACTGAAGTTTGAAAATCTTCAGGGTATATTTCTGATCTTGAAGGACAAAATAAAATGTCCACTCCATATTTTTCAAGATATTTCTTATCTTTTTCAATATTTCTTGGATATGAATCATAATCATTAGTTGAATTAAATTGAATAGGATTTATAAATATTGTAGCAATTACAATTTCAGCATAAGATTTAGCTTTTTTAATGAGTGAAATATGACCTTCATGTATTGATCCCATTGTAGGGACTAAGGCTATCTTTTTTGAATTTAGCTTACTTCTAGCATCAAAAAAATCATCAATATTTTTATAAATTTTCAATTTAGATTTGAAACATTTTTTTAGGATAATAAACTTAACTTCTTTCATTAAAAGCCTAAAATAAGCGATACAAGTTAAGTATTAAATCATTCTAATAATATCAAATCTAATCTAATTTAGCTAAAATTTTTCTCGTAGAATTATATTTTTAAATAACAATAAATTAATAAAACCTTGCTAATTTAATTAGCACTTGGCTTATTATCTTATAAATAAAACTATAAAGAATTATTAAAGGAATAAAAATGAGTTTGAAAAAAATAGGAACAATAGAGTATACAACAACACTTAGGGTCTTACCTGCAAAGGAAGGAAAACCAAGATTAGAAGTAACTGGATTAGGTGGTTCAGGAGATATTAATGGAAATAAAGTAATTGACTCGTCAGCAACATATAATGCTTGGCTAAGAAGCGATGGAAATTGGCAAGGTGAATGTCCAAATTCTGGAATTATTATTGTAGAAGACGGCCTAGTCACATTCTCAGCAACTGGTATAGGAAGTCCTACGGAAGATGGAGGAAACTCATGGAAAGGAGCTACATATTTTGAAACTTCATCTCCAAGCTTAGACCAACTCAATGGAAAGTGTATAGTTTACAATTGGGATGTTGATGCACAGGGTGTCGCTATTTGGGAATTATTCGAATTTTCATAATTTCTAAATGAAATGAATAATGCTAGTTAAGATAAGCTGGGCAATTGGTCTAATTTTCATGAGTATTACAATTGCGTTGCCTCTTTTAGATATATTTCTTAAATAAAATCTAGGCTACCTAAAAACTTTATAAGTAGCCTAGATAATTATTCAAATTAGCTATTAAGAGTCTTGCTTAGCAGCGGCCCAAATAACTAGACCAAATGCTGTCTTATTAATCAAATCTGCGAAATTATAAATAATATTCATAGTTTGAGTTCCATTAGTAACATCGATCATATTACCGATTATGTAACCAATAGGGTAAATTGCCCAACCAACAAGAACAATAAATTTCATAGAATTGAACGCTGATTGAACAGCTGCATTATTACTCTCGCTACTAGCTTTGGCAGCACCACCTGCAAAAATAAGGTAAACAACGTAAAGCCAACCGATCATTCCTATTACAAAACCTACGACTTCATTGATAGCACCCATTTCTCCTAGTAATCCTCCTACTAGCATAACAATACTCGCTATGAGTAATTGCCAGAATAGTCCTGAAGTTACCTTACCAACAATTTTTAGAATCAAGTAAAATTCTACAATTTGAAGAGGCACTGTGACTAACCAATCAATATACCTTAATTGAGTTAAGTCTCCAGATTGTAAAGCTCCACTCCAAGCGTCTCTCATAAAATAATAATGAAAGAATGCTATGAATGTCACCAAACCAGCAACTGTAACTGATGTCCTCCACTTTGGTGCTACTTCTCCTCTTTCAAAAAAGAAAAATACTGCAGAACAAAGCATTGCTGCTGTTCCAAAGTAAAAACTAAATTGAGTTAGTGAATTTATATCCATTTTTTCCCCACTTTATAACTTTTGTCAGTACATATTGTAATATATTGATTGTAAAAATTTCAATAATTACTTTTTTTTTTACTAATTTATCTAACATTACTGAAAAAATTTTTTAAAAATTTTTAAAGCTATTAAGTTTGATATATTTCTCAAATTTCTCCTGATTTCTTTGAAAACTATAAATGACAATTATTTTTCTAATAAAGAATATTTTTTGAAATTTAATAAAATTAATGTATGGAAATCACAATAATCTACCCAAATCAACTTTTCAAAAATCATCCAGCCATTTCTAAGGATAGGACTATTTTCATAGTTAGGCATCCATCTTTTTTTTCTAGAAATTATAAATTTCACAAGCAAAAACTTTTGCTTCATTTCCTGAGTACAGATGAGTACGAATCTTTATTATCTTCTCAAGGTTATAAGTGTAAAATTATAGAAGTAGATGAATATGAAAATTTCAAAAAATTTATCACAAAGAAAGTTTCTGCAATACATTTTTGTGAGTTTACAGATATTAATTTAGCAAAAGAATTTAGTACCTCATACTCTACTAAAATTTCTACAAAAACTTATAAGAACCCAATGTTTTATGAGTCTTTAGACGAAATTAATGAATATTTCGGATCAAGAGAAAAATTCCAGCTTTCAAATTTCTATAAGACCTTAAGAGTTAAACACAAAGTTTTGGTTGATAGTAATAATCAACCACTCAAAGGTAAGTGGAATTTTGATACAGAAAATAGGAAAAAAATCCCTAAAAATCTTGAACTTCCAATAAACAAAAAATTTACTTACGATAGAAGATCATTAGAGAAATACAAAAGTTTAATTGAAAGAAAATATAAAAATAATCCTGGTTTTCTAACTAACTTCAACTACCCAATTAACAGAAAACAATCATTAGAGGCACTTTCGAATTTTTTTATTTCAAAATTCAGCTTATTTGGTGATTATCAAGATGCGATTATTTCAGATAAAACTTATTTATTTCATTCAGTCTTATCACCAGCCTTAAACATTGGCTTGCTTACTCCTAATGAAGTAATAAATTCTGCGATTGATTTTTCTAAGAAATCAAAGGTTAGTTATAATTCTTTAGAAGGTTTTGTGAGGCAAATTTTGGGATGGAGAGAATTTATAAGAGGGATATATTTAACAAACGGAGAATCACAAAAAAAATCAAATTATTGGAAGGCAAAAAATAAATTACCACTGAGTTTTTATAATGGAAAAACAAACATATTACCCATCGATGATTCAATTAATAAAGTAAATAAATATGCTTATCTTCACCATATTGAACGATTAATGATTTTAGGAAATATAATGCTACTCCTAGAAATAGACCCGAATGAAATTAATAGGTGGTTTATGGAATTGTTTATTGATTCTTATGAGTGGGTTATGATTCCAAATGTTTATGGGATGAGTCAATTTTCTGACGGAGGATTAATGTCTAGTAAGCCTTATATAAGCTCGAGTAATTATATTCTAAAAATGAGTAATTATAAAAAAGGTGAATGGTCTAAAATTTGGGATAGTTTATTTTGGCAGTTTATATCCAAGCATCAGGATAAACTAAAAATAAACCAAAGAATGAGTTTTATGACCAGTATTTACTCTAAAAAATCTAAATCTGATAAAGAAAATATTAAGAAAATCTCTGAAAATTTTAAAGAAAAAATCCTTTGAATACATAACTTAATATATAAACGTTTATACTCAGATAGTATATTTATAGTATGATCGTCCAAGAACATAATAATAGTAAACTAAAGTTTATATCATCAGTTCCAGATAATTATTCAGAAAAAAAAGAATATGGAATTATAATAATGATGCATGGTTATGGGGCTAGCATGCATGACTTAGTAAGTATTGCTCAAGTAGTAAATGATAAGGATTTTATCTATATTTTCCCAAATGCTCCGATAGAAATGAATGTAGGTTTTTATCAAAAAGGATATGCTTGGTTTCCTATAGAAACTATTGATTATAACGAAAGTTCAAAGCTTCTTGAAGAAACTATTGATCAGATTATAAAAACATATAAATATAATAAAATTTATATTGGTGGATTTTCTCAAGGAGGCATGATGGCTCTTCATTCAGGATTATTTTCAAATAGAGTTTATTCGGGTGCGATAATATTAAGTTCAAAAATAATTGATAATAAAAATACAAAAAATAGAGTAAATATCCCTAAAGAGACTAAGATTTTCGTTTCACATGGAAGATTTGATTCAATAATTGGTATCGAAGAAGGGAGAAAAATAAAACAAACTTTAGACAAACAAGGATTTGATTTATTTTACAAAGAATATGATATTGGGCATGAGATCTCTACTGACGTAATCCATGATCTTTCAAACTGGCTAGAAAAAAAATAAAATTATTGGGAAATTATAGAATTCATTTAAAAAGGATTTAGGGGGAAATATGAGTTCTAAAGGAACTGGATACAGTCTAGCTCTTGGAATCGTGGTTGCTTTTATAGGTTATATACTATGGCAAGTCACAATTGGAATAGATACTAAGAGTGATGATATAACCACGATTTTGACAAATAGTGGTGACGGTTCAGCAATGATTCAAGTAGCATCTATTCTAATTTGTATTGGATTGGTAGTTCATTTAACCGGACTAATTAGTACAAGGGGGACGGCTGCTGGAAGTATGGAGAGCATAGGTATTATAAGTATTGCAGCAGCAATAGCTCTGTGGGTAGCAAATATAGGATTGGGCATATCATTAGCTGAGATGGGAGAAAAATTTAATGAAGCAATGGCCGGAGCTGCAGCAGGAAATACTGAGGCTGCTGCCACTGCAGGAACAATTGGCACTGCTGGAGGTTTTTCTCAAGCAGCTAACGTAGCTACTTCTACAATGGGAGGATTATTAGCTGGACTAGGATGGCTTTGCATAGGTATCGCATACAGAGGGAATGATGCAAAAGGAGTAATTAGTTTTATACCACTTAGCTTGCTAGCTATAATAATGGGATTGGTTTTGATTATTTCAAATATAATAATTACAAGTGTTGTAAGTGTTGAAGCTGCTTCTCAATTATCAGGAATAGCTTTTATTCTAATTGTAATTTGGTCTGTTTCAAGAGGTTTACAAATAGCTAAAGAATAATTTCTTTACCTTAAAAAAAGGAATTAAAAACCCCTATATGCGATTGCATATAGGGGTTTTTAATTAATAATTTTCGATTCTTTATTATTAATAATAAAGAAAAAAAAGGCAGAATTTTTTATATGAAAATTTAATATATCAAGGTAAATTTAAGGAGGTTCTTAAATAATCCCGGGTGGTCTAATGGTAGGACAGAGGACTTTGACTCCTCCAGTCCTGGTTCGAATCCAGGCCCGGGAGCCAATTCTCTAAAATTTATCCCATTTCCTGATCAACAGAAAGTTTAAACTCCTCTAGATCATGTCCTGTAACTGTACTCCATGGAGTTTCAACCACATAATGATCTTTCCCAACTTCAACTAACGGAGGTCGCTCTTTAGTATATTTATGATTCTTTCTTACTTGAAGAGGAGTTCTTGTTTGAAAGACATCACCTACAGGTGGATTTACAGGAGAAACAACCTCTCCTGGAAGAACTATTTCATCTCTTTCAATATCTGGGTGAGATGGAAGAGCAGCAGAAATTAAAGCATTTGTATATAGGTGAGTTGGATTTGCAAATATTGCCTCAGTATCACCATATTCTTGAACAACACCTAAGTACATAACTGCTGTTCTATGGCACATATACCTAACAGTAGCTAGATTATGAGCGATTAGGATATAAGCTAAATTATGCTCATTTTGTAGATCAACTAGTAGGTTCATTATCTGAGCTCTAATAGATACATCTAAAGCTGAAACTGGTTCATCAAGTACAATTAGTTTAGGATTTAATGCAAGAGCTCTTGCTATTCCTATTCTTTGCCTCTGACCACCAGAAAATTCGTGTGGGTACAAGTTTCCTTGATAGGGATTTAGTCCTACTTCAGCTAATAGATCTCCTGCCCTAGCATTTCTTTCCTTTTTAGTCATTGTTGTGTTAATCTCAAGAGGTTCTCCAATGATTGTATTAACTCTCATTCTTGGATTTAGTGATGACCATGGATCTTGAAAAACAGCCTGAACAGACCTTCTCATTTCTCTTTTACCTGCGGAGGACAAAGTAGTAACATCTTGACCTTCAAAATAAATACTTCCTACTGGTACTCCTCCATCAGTTGATGGTTCCTCAAGACCTAATACCATTTTGGCAGTAGTAGTCTTACCACAACCTGATTCTCCAACCAAACCTATAGTTTTACCGCTAGGTACATCAAATGAAACATCATCAACAGCTTTTAACCAATCATGGCTGCCAATAATAGGTAACCCTTTATTTACTTGATACCACTTCCTGATATTTCTAACCTGAATTATTGGATCCCCATCATTGGAACATCCTATAGCTTCAGGAACTGTTGAATAATCTCTTTTCTCTTCTGTTGTCATTTTTTCCTCACGAAATAATGTTTGTTTTATTTAATATGAAACTAAATCTTTGTATTTATCAAAATCGGCTACTGAACATCTAGACATTTGAACAAAGTGTCCAGGCTTTACTTCGACTAATTCAGGTCGAATCTGTGCATCTTTCTCATCAAATTTTAATGGGGATCTTGGAGCAAAAGCATCTCCAGGAGGAAGATTATATAACAATGGAGGCTGACCTTCAATTTGAGGTAGCCTACCTGTTTTTTCTTCCAATTTTGGTACAGATCCAATTAAAGCTTTGGTGTATTCATGCAAAGGATTATTAAATATCTCTCTGCAATCAGCCATTTCAACAATTCTACCAGCGTACATAACTGCAACTCTATCACACATCTTAGCTACAATTCCAAAATCATGGGTAATAAAGATAATAGCAGCTCCTGATTCAGATTGTATTTGTTTCAATAATCTCAAGTAAGCAGCTTGAATCGTTACATCTAAAGAAGTTGTAGGTTCATCAGCAATAATAACTGACGGGTTTGATGAAATTCCAATAGCACCAACAACTCTTTGTCTCATCCCTCCTGATAACTGATGAGGATAGTCTTTAGCTCGTGTATCAGCAGCTGGGATTCTAACTTTCTTTAATGCATCCACAACTTTTTCCCATCTACTTTTACCCTTCAATCCTTGATGAATTCCTATAGCTTCACCTACCTGATCATTTATATCAAAAACTGGGTTTAGAGCTTGCATAGGATCTTGAAGAATCATAGAGATTTCTCCACCTCTGACCCTAGTCATCTCTTTTTCAGACAATTTTAATATATCTCTTCCGTTCAGTATTACCTCTCCACCAGCAATTACACCAGGAGGTGATTGAATTAGTCTCATAATTGAAAGTGCGGTAACAGATTTACCTGAACCGGATTCTCCTACTACTCCTAAAGTTTCTCCTTTTTTCACTGAATAAGAAACTCCATCACATGCTTTTACTGTTCCCCATTTAGTTGTAAAGTGAGTTTGAAGATTTCTTAATTCTAGTACGACTTCATCTCTGACTGTAGATGGTCCAAAACCATCTCGGTCAATAGATTCATCTTTTACTTTTGAATCTGTTTTTTTAGCCATTCTTAACCCTCTTATAAATATATTTTTTTTGAGTTTTTAATAAGTTACTGTAAACATATCATAAAAGAATAAAAAAAATAGTAAAAAAAAAGAAACTTTAATGATTTTAAAGTTCTTTTTCTATCTTATGAATAGTTGAAGATAAACCTTCTACCAAAAAATCTATCTCATCCTTATTAATATTTAAAGGCGGACATAGTGAAATTATATCTGCAGCTCTAAAAGTGAAAATATTACTTTCATTAAGATATTTAGGAATCTTTTTTTGAATTTCTAATGATAGTGGAAGTTTTTCTTTTGTTTCTTTATCTGCGACTAGCTCTACAGCTGCCAACAGACCCAATCCTCGAACGTCTCCAACAATTTTAGAGCTCTTAAGTGATTCTAATTTATTTAACAAATATTCTCCCATATTTTTTGAATTTTCAACTAATTTCTCTCTCTCATAAATTTCTAGATTCTTTAAACCTGCAGCACAAGAAGCAGGATGCCCACCAAAAGTAATCAAATGCAAAAACATTTCTTTTTCAGTTCCAATAAATGAATCCGATATCTTCTTAGTGGCGATTGCAGCTCCAAGTGGAGAATATCCACTGGTTAAAGATTTTGCAACGGTTGTAATATCAGGCATCATATCCCAATGATCCGTAGCAAAATATTTACCAGTTCTTCCAAACCCTGTAATCACCTCATCAGCTATTAGTACTACATTATATTCATCAGCAATTTCTCTTAATCTTTGCCAATATTCTTTTGGAGGAATATGGATTCCAAAGGCAACTGATATTGGTTCAGCAATCATCGCTGCAACACTATCAGGGCCTGTATGCTTGATAGCTTCTTCAAATTGATTTGCACAAAAAATAGCATAGTCAACAGGATCCATATTATTAGGTATTCTGTATGAATCCCAATTTTGCACATGAATAGCTCCGGGCATTTCAGGACCCATTGTATCTGATGTTGAAGGCTTCCCAAGACTCACTGCCATTGCAGTGGCTCCATGATATGAATATCTTCTTGATATAACTTTATAAGCACCTGATTTACCAGTATTTATTTGATATTTCTTTGCCATTTTCACAGCCGTTTCAACAGATTCTGAACCTCCGGAGGTAAAAAAAGATCTGGCATATTTATCTGGATATATCTCTGCTATTTTTGCTGCAAGTTCGATCTGAGGAATACAAGCTGCCATTGCTGGAGGAGTTTCTATTTCACATATTTGCTCATAGATTGCTTTTCCTATTTCTTCTCTACCATATCCAGCACCCTTAAACCATAGACCTCCTGTTGAATCCAAATACTTATTATCGTTTATATCTGTAACCCAAACTCCCTCTCCTTTTACAAAAATTCTAAGATCTCCAGCCCAATCATTTATTTGTTGAGCATGCATAAATAAGTTTTGAGATGCTAGGCTCTGTAGTTCTTCTATTTTTTCACCATTAATTGACAAATTATTCATTACTAAAACTTCTTTATTTCTAATTGATTAATATAAATATATAAAAAAAAGAATAAATAACAAAGGAAAGATAAGTTTTATTTAAATTTTTGAAATAATAGTAAGCATGATTGTTTTTTCAAAAGAAAAAAAATTTTTTCAGTTATCTGTAGAACAAAAAGTTCCCGAAGATATCTCAACTGTATTTAATTTTTTTGAAACACCTAAAAACTTAAACTTAATTACTCCTCCATGGCTCAATTTTAAAATTATTCCTCCAGTACCAAAAACAACTTATGAAGGGTTAGAAATTTCTTATAGATTAAGTCTCCATAAATTACCTATGTTCTGGAAAAGTAAAATAATTAGGTATAAAAAAAATGAGTATTTTTGTGATAAACAGATATTTGGACCTTATTTATTTTGGGAACATACCCATACTTTTTCAGCTGATGGAAATAAAACTATCATAAGAGATGTTGTCAATTACAAGATTCTTTTTGGAAAAATTTTTCATAAACTTTTCGTTAAAAGAGACCTCAAAAATATTTTCGAATATAGATATAAAAAAATAGAAGAACTATTTGAAAAATAGTACAGACTTTTCAAAGGTGCATTATAATTAGAAATGTAAATTATTCCCGAGTAGCTCAGCGGTAGAGCAGCTGACTGTTAATCAGCGGGTCACAGGTTCGAATCCTGTCTCGGGAGCCATTAATTTTTTCCTAAATAAGTTATTTTATTTACTTGGAGGAGTGTAGTTGAAGTCTCCTGCTTTTTTTATTGCATCTACACCATCCTGAGGATCTATAAGGACTGTAGTAGAGATATTATTAATAGCTCCACTTGATGCAACTTTAATTAGCATTGCAGCCGCAGTCTCATTATCCGGAGCCTCAACAATAATAATTAAATCGTCTTCACCGAATGCTAAATATCCATCCAACAACTTACATCCCATTGCTTCCATTTGTTTGCCAACTATTTCTATCCTGTTTTGAGGATTAGAAATTTGAGTTGCCCACGCTTCAGAAGAATAACTTGCTTTGACTAAAAACTTTGCCATATTTACTCCTTGTTTATTAATGATTTAATATTATATTAGCCTATAAATATTTCAAAATTATTAATAGTTAAGATGAGGAAAATTTGAAAAAAATTGGAGTTGCTCAATGGGGTACTAAACATGGTCATGCAAAGGGATGGCTTGACTTATTACACAAATCTAAAAATATAGATTTCAAAGGTCTTTTTGAACCTGATCCTGAAAGAAAAAGATATCTAATAAGTACTAATGAAAAAATTTGGGAGGAAGTCAATTGGATTCATGATTTTGACATGATTCTTTCAGACAAAAATGTTGAGATAATTTTCATAGAAGAATCAAACAACAAGAGCCTTGAAGTTCTTGAGAAATGCATGGTTAATAACAAGCATGTAATGATGGATAAACCTGCAGGTTATGATTTTGAAAAATTTAAAAATTTAGCAGATATAGCTAAACAAAAAGGCTTAATTATAGAACTTGGATACATGTTTAGGCAACACGAAGGATTTAAGTTGATTGCAGACTGGGCTCATTCAGGGAAATTAGGAAAAATATTTATGGTTAGAGCTCATATGTCAACAAATCTACCTGAGATAAATAATGAAAATAATGATATTTCAAGGCAAGGATTAACTAAATATACAGGAGGTGTATTTTTTGATCTTGCAGGTCACATGATAGATCAGATTTGTTGGATTCAAGGAAGACCCAAGAGAATAAAAAGTTTTTTTATGAATTCAGCATCAAAGAATAAAAAATTTTCAGACAATACTATTTCTATTTTTGAATATGGAGATGCTATGACTATTATTGATATAGCTGCAATGGAAACTAAGCCTATGGCTAGAAGATTTGAAGTTTATGGAACGAAAGGTTCAGCAATTATGGAGCCCTTCGAACCCGCAGAATCAATAAGGCTTTGCTTAGAAGAAGCATTTGATAATTATCAAACTGGAGTGAATACGGTACATATAGATGATGTTCCTAGATATGATATTCCTTTCGAGTTATTCATAGAAAGGGTAACAAAGGATTCTAAGCCGATTAGAAATTTAGACCATGAGATATTGGTACAAGAAACATTAATGAGAGCAATTGGAGGTATAGATGAAAAAATATAAAACTGCGATAGTGGGTTGTGGAGGAATTGGACATGCGCACATGGAAGGATATAAAAAAATTGATGAAATTGATGTAATTGCCTGTTGTGATACGGTACCTAGTGCGGTTGAGTATTACAAAAAAGAGTTCAACATTCCTAATGGTTATACTGATATTGAAGAAATGTTGGAAAAATCTCAGCCAGAGATTGTTTCAGTATGTGTTTGGCATTTACTTCATGATGAAATAACTATAAAGCTTTCAGAATCTCCTCACGTTAAAGGGATCATATGCGAAAAACCTATGGCAATAGGAATTGATAAAGCTAATTCCATGGTAGAGGCATGTAAAAAGAACGATACTAAGCTAGTAGTTTCACATCAAAGAAGATTTACCCCTGGATGGATAAAAGCAAAAGAAATTGTTGAAAATGGTGAAATTGGAATCCCTACAAGAGCTGAACTTAGAGTAAAAGATGGATTACTAAACTGGGGTACTCATTCTATAGATGGCGCTAGATTCATACTAGGAGATCCTAAAGCTAAATGGGTAGTAGGATCTGTTGAAAGATATACAAACAAATATGAAAGGGACACGCCAATAGAGGATTCTTGTACTGGTCTTATACACTTCGAGAATGATTTACAATTTTTTATCCAATCAGACTTAATGGATAATGATTGCGATGCCGGAAAATTTGAAATTTATGGAACTGAAGGTTTCTTAAAAATAACAGAAACTGAAGTGAAAATTTTTAATAAATCCTCAAATGGTTGGAAAGATGTTGAAATTCCATTAAGAGATGGAGACGTAGCAATTGGAGGAAATACTAACGCTGAGCAAACTCTTGAATTAATTGATTGGATTGAAGGAGGTAAAAAGCACAGAGGGGCAGGAGATATAGCTGCTGAAACAGTTGAAATAATGATGGGTATTTATGAATCTGCAAGAATCAATAGAGTTGTAAGATTTCCTTTAAATGTGAAAGGATATCCTCTTGAAAAAATGATAGAACAGGGACTTTTAGAACTTGAATCTAATGAGAGATATGACATAAGAGGATTCTTAAAAAGAGAAAATATTGATGAAAATTTATATTCAAGATTAAGAGATGACGGATTATCCCACCATGAAGCTATGAGGACTATTAATGAGCCTTCCTAATTTACTTCTTATCTGATCTTATTAAAGATATAGCTAAAATTAAAACAAAAACAACCCATACAACTTGGGATATTGCAAAAACTCTAAATCCCCATTCAGTGTTTACTTTCCAAATTATGTTAAGAATTAGAAAAACTATACCAGCAATACCAAATCCATAACCTGTTATTCGATTCATGAGGCTACTTAAATAATAGTTCCCTGACCTTAATATTAGAGCTCCTGTTGATATTAAAGACACATAAAAAATATATCCTGCTATCCCAAAAACACCCCAAAACAATGTATATATTGCTGCAGATGAAGAACCTGCTATTATTGAATTTATTGAAGCAACGTTATACTGATCAGCTGTCTGAGCCATAAGAGCTTGGTCTCCAGTTTGCGCTGCCTGAGATGCAGCCTGACCTGCGGCCTGAGCCATAGCGTATGCCTTCATATTCATATCAGCAGATCCAGCAAATGCTGTAGCTACCGCGAGTGAGACTAAAAATAAGAAAATACCTAAAGCGTTAGTAGAGAGAAAGAAATATTTATAGGTAATATCTCTGTTAGAAACATTTTTATATATACCAATAATTCCAAATAAAAATATAATCAAACCTAATCCAATAATAGATAGATATGCTTGAATCAAGTTATGGTTGTCTCCATAGTTTTCTGTAAATGTATTGACCTCAACAACATTTTTTGAAAATACTTCTAGATTCCCAGGGATTAGAAAATTAAAAATTATTACTATTAAAGATCCTACAATAAGACTTAAACCTGTTATGATTTTTGACATGTGTTGCCTCTTATAAATTTTTTGATAATCAAGTATTACATTTCATAATTCTAAAAGCAACGAAATCTATATCTCTTTTCATCATGCAATAAAATATATTTTTATTTAGAATAATCGTAAGCTTAAAAAAGTGAGTAAATATGAACAAAGATTTTTTTATAAATAATTCACCTGGAATATTATTTTGTACGATTTTGGCTATTTTAATACAGTTTATTTTTAGTCAGGTTGAAACAAAAATTATTGATACATTATTATCAGGATTGATAGTTGGAATAGTAATAAAGAATACAGGAATACCAATTCTTAGATTCGAAAAAGGAGCAAAATTTTCAGGGAAACATATACTTGAATTTGCTGTAATGCTAATGGGAGCAAGTATTTTTTTACCAGATTTATTTGAAAATGGACTTAAGATCTTGATTATTATTATTATAGGAATTATTGGATCTATGGCTATTTCTTATATTGTTGGACACAAAATATTAAGTTTAGATAAAAAATTGTCTACATTAGTTGGTGTTGGAAATTCAATTTGTGGTAACTCAGCTGTAGCTGTTGTAGCACCAGTCATAAAAGCTAATTCTACTCAGATAGGTGCTGCTATTGGAATAAGTGCAATCTTAGGAGCAACTCAAATTATTTTATTGCCGCTATTAGTACCAGCATTCGGTCTAGAAGATTTTCAGTACGGTATTGTTGCAGGATTATCTGTGTATGCAGTTGCACAAGTTGTTGCTGCATCTTCTATTGTTAGTTCATTATCTGCAGATGTTGCTACACTGGTGAAACTTACAAGAGTAATTTTACTAGCACCTTTAGTTTTAGTACTGAGAATTTTATTCAAAACAGAAAAAGAAGAAAAAAATAACTCAAACCTAGTTAGCAATATATTAAAATTTTTACCATGGTTTGTTATTGGATTTATTTTACTAGCAATATTAAGAAGTGCTGAAATTATTGATCAAGGAATAGGATTAGATATAAGATCAGTTGCTAAATTTTTATTCGTATTATCTATGGTTGCTATAGGACTAACAGTTGATATTAAAGAGATTCTAAAAGTAGGGCCAAAAGTTGCTATAACTATATTATTAATAATCTTATTTATGATAATTTTGGGAATTTCTTCTTCCAATTTTATTTAAGAAATTAGAAAAATCGCACTATCTGCATTAAGATTAGGATCTTTTTTAATTTCTTTATTATTTACTGTATCTAAATAAAGAGATTCATTAATTATTATATTTTTTTCCTCACAAAAATCTATGAAATCATCTATTGAAGGGAATCTTACATTAGGTGTGTCGTACCAATTATAACCATACCAACCTTCAACTCTTGGCGCTTTCCCTTCGTTAAAAAACATTTCTCTCATAGGCTTAAATGCAAAATTAGGAAAAGAAACAATACTATATTTAGCAACTCTAGTCATCTCTTTTAATATTTTTTCTACATTCTTTATAGATTGAAGTGTTTGGGATAAAATAGCAACATCAAATTGACTATCATAAAATTTAGGTAAAATTTTATCCAAATTGCTATGAATAATCTGAAGATCATCAGAAATACATTCAATTACATTTGATTGATTAATTTCTACTCCTAAAGCCCTCTTAAATCCATACTGAGAAAGATTTTTTATAAGTTCACCATTTTCACAACCTAGATCTAAAATTTTTGAATCTTTTGGTATCAAGTTAGAAATATACTTAAAATCAATTCTGTTAGTTAATCCTATCTTTACTTTTTTGCTACTTATTTCTTCATTAATATTTGTTGGTTCTTTTTCCAAAATATTAGCAAAAAAAGATTTAGTAATTTCTCCATATGAATCAATATCTTCACTCAACAAGAAAGCATCATGTCCAGAATTAGATTGAATATTGCAATAAGAAACATTTTTTGACTCAGAAATGAGTGCATCAACTATGTCTAAAGATTGATAAGGAGGATATAACCAATCACTAGAAAAACTTATAACCATCCATTTACACTTAGAATTTGAAAGGTTTTTTCTTAATATATGTTTTTCATTACCAAGATCAAATAAATCTAATGCTGTAGATAATGTTATATAACTATTTGCATCAAAACGCTCTACAAATCTTTCTCCTTGATAAGCTAAATAACTTCCTACTGAAAATTTTTTTTCAAAACTTGTTGATATATCTCTGGGATTATTTCTATCAATCTCAAATTTTTCGTTCATAGATTCTTTCGAAAGATATGTAATATGACCAAGCATTCTTGCTAAGGCTAATCCAACATCAGGCTTATTTTCAAAATCATAATAATTTCCTGAATTAAAATTTGGATCACTTATTATTGCGTTACGAGCTACTACATCAAAAGCTAATCCTTGAGTTGTGAGCCTAGGGGATGTAGCAATTGGTAAGCAAGCTTTTATCATATCAGGATACTCTGTAGCCCATTCTAAACACTGAAAACCTCCTAAAGATCCCCCTACAACTCCCAGAAGTTTTTTTATTCCAAGATTTTCAACTAAGATTTTTTGGACTTTGACCATATCCTTTATAGTTATAACTGGAAAATCATCTGCATAATATTTATTAGTTTTAGGATTAACAGAATTGGGACCAGTAGTTCCTCTACAGCTTCCAAGAACATTTGAACAAATTACAAAATATTTATTTGTATCAATAGGTCTATTAGGTCCAACCATTATATCCCACCATCCTGGAAGATCTTCTTCGTCATGTTTAGCTACATGAGAATCTCCAGTTATAGCATGGCAAACTAAAATACAGTTACTCTTATCGGAATTTATTTTTCCATATGTTTCATAAGCTATTACGACTTCTTCTAGAGACTCCCCTCTCTCAAGTTCAAGGGTATAAGGAACTTCAAATTTTCTTAAGTATTTAGAAAATTTGTTAGTTCTATGCTCATCTGAGTTACTAATTTTTTCCAAAAATATTCCTTTGTTTCAGCCCTAGAAATTCTAGGGCTGAATAACTTAATTTAAGAAGATAATGCTTGATTTATATCATTCTTAATATCTTCAACATTTTCTAATCCGATTGATAATCGGATGTACTCAGGATTAACACCTGTTTCTTTTTGTTCTTCTTCACTTAATTGTGAATGAGTTGTTGAAGCTGGATGTATAACCAAAGTTCTTGCATCTCCTATATTTGCTAGATGACTAAGTAATTTTACATTATCAATAAACTTAACAGCTGCATCTTTACCGCCTTTTATACCAAATCCTATAATTGCTCCCTTACCGTCAGGTAAATATTTATTGGCTCTATCATGGTCTTTATGTGAGCTTAATCCAGGATAGTTTACCCACTCGACTTTATCATGTGATTCTAAGTATTCTGCTATAGCTTGGGCATTTTCACAATGCCTTTCCATCCTTACATGTAAAGTTTCTAATCCTTGAATAGTTACCCATGCTGCAAAAGGGCTCATTGCTGCACCTGTATCTCTTAACCAATGAGTTCTTATATGTACAAGATATACTAAATTACCTAGAGGTCTTAGAGCTTCTTCTAATACTGCCCCATGATATGAAGGTGAAGGAGCACAAAATTCAGGCCATTTTTCTGGATTATCTGCCCACTTAAAATTTCCACTATCAACTATAACTCCACCTATGTGAGCACCATGTCCCCCTATAAATTTTGTTGTTGAATGAATCACAATATCTACTCCGTGTTCAAATGGTCTAAGTAAAAATGGAGTCATAACCGTATTGTCACAAATTGCTGGTAATCCATTATCATGAGCAATCTGTGAAATTTTCTCAAAATCAGGGACGTCATTTTTTGGGTTCCCTAAAGATTCAAAGTAAACACATCTGGAATTTTCATCTACCAAATCATTAATTTTTTCAGGTTCTTGAGGATCAAAAAACCTAACCTCTATTCCTAATTTTTCAAAGGTTTGAGTGAATAAAGTCCATGTTCCTCCATATAAACTAGTCGAAGAAATAATATTTTGTCCACTATGAGCAATTGTTAAGATAGCAGCATTAATTGCGGCTTGACCCGAAGAAAATGAAAGTGCATAAATTCCTCCATCTAAAGCTGCTATTCTTTGTTCTAAAACATCATTAGTAGGATTCATTAATCTAGAATATATATTTCCAAATTCGGCTAATCCAAACAAGTTAGATGCATGTTCCGTACTGTTAAATACATACGATGTAGTTGGGTAGATAGGTACTGCCCTAGAATTAGTTGTAGGATCTGGATCATATCCTGCATGTAAAGCTAGAGTTTCTCTTTTATAATTTTCTGACATTTTTATCTCCTTTAAACAAAAAAACCCCCTTTTGGGGGTTCGCTAATTTTTACGGAATTTATAAATTTTACAAAAACAAAACTAGGCTTCCCCCTCCGAGAAAGTCATCATCATCATGTTCATGTTCATTGTAAATCTTATTAATTCCATAAAAGGTAGTATATTACGAAAAAATAATATTTGTCAAACGAAAAAGAAAAATAAAGTTTATAATGAGAATGTTTTAAAAGTTTATTCTAGATAATTTATGAATCCGATAATTGAAGTTCTAAAAGCTAAAGATTTCAAAAAACTATGGTTTATTGGAACAACTGGAATGAGCATGAGATGGATAGAACAAATAGCTTTAGGGTTTTATGTTTACCAAATAACTAAAGACGAATTTTTAGTTGGACTAGTTTTCTTTTTTAGAAATATTCCAATGCTTTTATTCGGTGCTTTTATCGGAGTCATTTCAGATGAGTTTGACAAAAAAAACATCTTAAAAATAACTTTATTGATAACAACTATTGTATATCTTTTACTGACAATCAGTTCATTTCTTGATCAATTAAATTACTTTCAAATTTGTTGTGGAGCTTTTATAGCGGGTTTAGCTTGGTCATTCGATTTCCCAATAAGAAGATCTCTTTTGAGTGAAATAGTTGATAAAAGGTTATACCCAAGTGCTATAGGTGTCGATATGACATCAAGTAACATAGCTAGAGTAATTGGACCAATTTTAGCCGGTATTGTTCTACAACAAGTAAGTTTATTTCCTATTTATCTTTTTGGAACAGCTATGTTTCTTATGGCATTTATTGCGTGTACGAAAGTTGAAGCCAAAAGAATAATAAAAGAAGAAAATTCAAATAGTCTAAATTTATTATTTAATGACCTAATGGAAGGAATAAAATACATATTTACTAGCAGAACACTAATTACAGTTCTTGTTGTTACGATCATTATGAACTTTCTTGTATTCACCTATCAAAGTCAATTAACAGTACTGGTTCAAACAAATCTTTCTGATTTACCTATAATATTAGGTGTTTTAGCTGCACTTGAGGGAGTTGGTGCAACTCTCGGTACATTGATGATAGCGAACTTTCCATTAAAAAGAGGAATGATGATATTTTTATCAGGATCTTTTTTATTCGGAATATGCATAATTGCTTTTGTATTTTCTAAAATTTTTTTTGTGAGTATTTTATTAATGATTATAGGAGGGTTTGGAATGGCAGGATTTGGAACTCTACAATCAATTTTGATAATTAGTTCATCTGACCAAAAAATTAGAGGTAGAGTACTTGGAATATTAGCAATAACGATTGGTACACAACCAATTGGAGCATTTCTATTAGGTTATTTTTCAAGAGAATATGGATCAGTAAATGCAGTTAAAATTTCTGTTTTGATTGCAATGATTTTATTAATTGCTGTAACAGCTTTATATCTAGGTAAGAAGCCTAATTCGTTAAGTAATCAATAATCACAGCAGTTATCACTCCCAAAATTGATGCAACAATTCCAACAATGAGAAAAATATATGTTGGTCTCATAGAATTTCAACCTTATCATTTATAGAAATAAAACCATCTTCTAATGGAGTTACAAAAGCATACATATTACCCTGTAATTTTGTTATTACATCTGGGTCATTATAAGAAACACTTGCACACGCATCTTTTACTAGCGTTACTCTTAGCTTTATTGAATTGTTAACTCTCAATATATTTCCTTCTTCTAATGAATTAATATCTAAATTATCAATAAGTATATTTTCTCTAAGTACTCCTTTCTTAAGTTGATGCAAATCATAAAGATTACCATCAACTATCATTATTTGCCTTGAGTCGTTATAACTTGAAAATCTATCTCCTTCAATACCAAAGTTTTCAATTAATTTTATTTTTTTTTCATATTTCATTTCTTTTTGCTTGCCCATATTAACGGCTAAAGATCTAATTTTTGCCAAGATTCTCTCCTAGATTTAGTTAATTATTTTTATTGTTTTCATGCCTAGTAAAACCATTAATAAACCAAATGTGTTTGTGAGAAAAATATTAGTAAATAATAAAAAAATATTTTTCTGGTTTAGAAAATTGTAGTTATCAAAAGCAAATGATGAAAATGTAGTCAATGAGCCTAAAAATCCTACAATTAGAAAAATTTTTAAGTTTTCAGAAAACATAAATTTATTCTCAAATAAACTTACAATTAAACCTATAAAGAAACAACCAATTAAATTTACACAAAATATTCCAATTGGAAAAGTAAAATTAAGGTTTTTATCTATTTGAGAGCCTAATGTATATCTTGTTATGGCTCCCAAACCACCGCCAGCTAAAATCATCAATATTTTTATAAGCATGAATTATCTCGTAGTTTTTTCATAAGCATTAGAAAAAAAAAATTATATTAGAATGATAATTCATACAAATAAATTATTCTATAAAAAAATTTTATGGTATCTTTTACTTAGAAGTTTTTGAGGCAAAGATTAATACACTAGTTTACTTAGAAAAAAGCTTAAAAATTAAACTAATGATCACATTATTGGTTTGTCTCTTTGTAACTTCAATTAATCAGTCTGTTGTTTCTATTGCTGGGCCGTCTATTGTTGCAGCATTGGGAGGTTTTGAATACTATGCATGGATATTTTCTGCATTTTCACTCACATCAGCTATTTGTGTACCTATAGTAGGAAAATTAAACGAAATTTATGGAGCAAAAAAAGTAATATTATACTCACTAATAATTTTCACATTTTCAACTCTTTTGTGTGGACTTAGTAATTCTATGTTTTTTTTCATCTTCTCAAGAGCTATACAAGGCATAGGGTTTGCTGGAGTTATGGGAACAATATGGATATTAATAGCATCACTATGGGAACCAAAAGAGAGAGGTAAATGGCTAGGCATAACCTCTGCTGGTTTTACCACCTCTGGCGTTGTAGGGCCAATAATTGGAGGATTAATTAATGATCTTTTTAATTGGAGATGGATCTTCCATCTGAATATTCCAATATCTATTTTCGCAATTATATTCTTAATTAAAATTTTCCCTAACCAAAATTTATTAGAAAAAAAGAAATTTGATTATTATGGTGCAATGGTTTTTTCGATTTTTGCAAGTACTTTTTTATTTGCAATAAGCTCATTAAATAATTCTAGTTCAACAGTTTCTTTTTTATTCTTTTTATTAATATCTGTTTCATTAATTTCCTTAGTTTTATTTGTTTACTACGAAAAGAATAATCCAGAGGGATTGGTAGATTTAAGTTTATTTAAGTATAAATTTTTTACTGGTGGTATGTTAGGTTCACTATTCATAGTTATTAGTTGGACAGTTTGGTCAGTTTTTTTACCATTAACTTTAATAGGCGTAAATGGTTACTCTGCATCTAAGGCATCTCTTGCATTAATTGCATTATCAATAGGGAGTGCCATTGGTGCAAACTTCTTTGGAAATTTGATAGGAAACCCAAGAATGTATCTACCCGTTTCTATAACTGGTTTTAGTGTTGTAGGAATTTCGATGGTTATTTCAGGATACACAAACTTAGAAATAGATTTTAATTATATGCTTTTGCTAGCTCTTTTTGTAGGATTTGGTTCAACAGGTGCTTTCTCAGCTTATACAGTACCTATTCAGAATAATCTTCCAGAAGAAAGACTCGCAATTATAACTACAAGTCTTCAGTTCTCAAGGGTTTTTGGCATTTCATTAGGCAGCTCATTACTAGGAGTTATACTTCTATTAAACATGAACACATATGATTACGAATCTCCGCGAAAAGAAATATATGACCCAGACAATATATCATCAGTTGAAAAAATTCAGGAAATTAAAAATTCTTATTTAGAATCAAATCTTACTAAATCACAGTTTAATGAAGATCTAAAAATATCTAGAAACAACTTAAAAAATGGGCTTAGAATTGTCTATTACTCAGCTAGTATCACAGCTATTTTTGGAATAATAATTTCAATCTATATTTTCAGAAAAATCAATCCACATCAACTCGAGGAGGTGGATTCAAAACAGAATGAATAGCAAGTAGTTTTCCAACAGATTTATGATCATTAAAAATACCATGCCTAACTGCAATCTCTGCTGTAAACATATCACCTTGACTCAGTGATATATTGTCCTCTTCAGCATACGCACAATTTAGCTTACTTTCAAGACAATACATAGATTCTTCATGTTTAGGATGATAATGGTTGGGTGCTACAGCACCAGGTTCCAAAATTAATTCACAAAAGTAAGTTGACTCTGCCCCCATAAAATCACCTACCATGTCATATCTCATGATTCCAGGTTCGAATTCATATGGGTCATTTACAGATCTATCAAAAAATCCTATTTTAGGTTTTTCATTCTTGAAAGTTGGTTCATTAATAATTTTTTTTATAACTTCTGTGGAGGGAGACATTGAAATTATTGTAGCATTAGAGTTACCAGTATTTTCGTAACCACGACCTTCTGATTTTTTAGCAAAGAGGCAATCTCCTTTATAGGCTATAAATATTTTATCTTCTAGTCTAAAAGTAACAGAACCATCTGCTACAAAAAGAGTTTCTTCAATATTTGAAACAATATAATAATCAGATTTGCTCCCAGGTTCTAAAGTTATTTCATTTACTGATAGCATGTCTGAACCTGTTTCTTTACCCGTTAGAAGTAGTGAATTTGCCCCTTTGAAAGGAGTTGATGAAATTTGATCATTTCTTCTATTTATTGTCATTTTTCAGTCCTTATTATTTATTTTAGATCCCATGAACTCTCCCAAAACAAAAGTTCATATTCTAAAGATTGTTGGAAAATATCGTTTGCTAATTCATTATCTACTTTTTGTTCAACTGAATCAACATAATTAATAAGCCACTTTGTAATTTGCTGATATTCAGGATCATTATAAGCATCTATCCATCTTCTATGAAAAGAATTTTTTAATGTGGAATTTTTTTTACTCAAAGTTTGACCTATCTCATCATAACCCCACTGACAAGGAAGTAAAGAGCAAGAAATATATTCTATTTCGTATTTATAAGCAGTAGAAAGTAAATAGTTCGTGTAAGATCTAGTAGCTAAAGAGGATTCTGTGTTGATTATTTCTTCGTTAGAAATACCAAAATCTGAGCAGAAAGATTTATGTAAATCCATTTCAGAATTTAATGTCTCATCAAGTAGTTTGGACCAAAAAGACATTATTTCTTCATCAAATGATTTAGAAATAGCTATAGATATTACTCTGCAATATTCAATCAAAAATTTATAATCTTGAATCATATAATGTTTGAATTTATCAAACTCTAATGTTCCTTCTCTGATCCCAGAAATAAACGAATGATTAACATGTGTTTTATTCCATAAATCCAAATTATTATTTTTTAATTTAATTGAAAATGTCATTTATTTTTTAATCACTCTTATTTCAGTTCCACCTGAAATAGATTTCAATTTATTTAAGTCTCCCTTTATTTTACCCATAATATTTGTGGGAGAAGCTGGTCTTATTTCTCCGGGAGCACTAATTGGAGTTTCTCCAAAAAATAAACAAATTGCACTTCCAGGAGGCCAAAATGCTATATCACCCAGTTCTACAGTTTCTTTAGCCCATTCGTCATTTTCCATACTTATACTAGTTGAAAAATATATTTCATCTCCCCAAATTTGAGACACCCCATCTATGGGTAATTGATCATACAAAGCTTTAGAAGTAGGAGATTCATTTAGTTCTGCATCGATAATAAAATCTCCAAAATCAAAAATTATTTCTTTCATAAAATACCTCTTAGACAAAAAAAAATTATACTTTAAGTATGATAATACAAATTTCATGATTAATAGTTCAGCTATAGTAATTGCCGGTGGCAAAAATAAAAGAATAAATATGGTGAAACCACTTATTAACTTAGGTGGGAAGCAAATTCTTATTAGAATTAATGATGTCCTAAGTAAACTTTTTTCTGAAACAATACTAGTAATCAGAAAAGATCAATCTGATGATATTGCTGATTTAGGTATGGTATTAGGCATGCATATTGTTGAAGATAAATATGAAAATAAAGGACAAATTGCTGGAATATATACTGGTCTATTAGAATCTATCACTGAGAAAAATTTCGTGATAGGAGGTGATTATCCTTTTCTTTCGGAAAAACTTATAAAAAAAATGATTGATATTTCTAATGATAGTAAGTCTGTTTTTATAAAACAAGAAAATGTTATAAATCCACTCCATGCGATTTATGATAAATCCTCTTGGATAAATATTCTGTTGAATAATTTAGAGAATGGAAACTTTTCTACAAAATCAATAATTGAACAAAATTATGAAAAACTTAGATCAAAATTGTTTCCGATCGATCATTTAGATAACGAATATAATGAAAGTTTATTGGATATAGATACATTAGAAGACTTAAAAAAAGCAAAAAAAATAATTTATAGCAAAAATCAGACTATTAGGCCAGATATAAGACCTGAAGGAATATAAACAAAATTATTCGTATCTTAAGGCTTCAGCAGGATATGTCTTGCTAGCTTCATTTGCAGGTATAACACTAGCTAAAATAGATGCTATGACAGTAAGTCCAACTAATATACCCACCTCACCAAAAGGAATAATAAACTTTGCTCCTTCCAACTCTTTAGATATTTCATTATATATAAGCCATGATTGTAAAATTCCTAGAAAAATTCCTACTACAATTCCTAATATAGTAATGAATGATGATTCTATTAGAAATTGAGTTCTAATCATACTAGATCTAAAACCAATTGCCCTAAGAACTCCAATTGATTGTCTTCTTTCTACTACTGCCCTAACTGAAAGAACACCAATTGCGGCAACTCCAACAACCAAACCTAAACCACTAAACCCTTGGAACAGTTTGTTAAAAGCATTACTTGTGGCCTGCTCTTCTTCAAGTCTGTTAATAAGTCCGTAAGCATTCATACCGTTTGCTAAGAAAGTTTTCTCAAGTTTTTGAGCATAATCAGTAGGAGATTTATTACCAGATAAAGAAAAATAGTAAGTATTCAATGGTAGAGTTTCTTTAGCTAGTTTATTACCATTTGCATAAGTAGTATAAAACTTTGCTCCACTGTTACCAAATCCTGTTTCTTCCGCTAGCCTTTCAACAACACCGATTACAGTAAATTTTTGTTCTTCTTCAGAATTTCTTTTTCTTATTTTTACATCAAAAGCATCTATCTCTTTTTCATCACCAGGCTCTATAAAAGAGGTCTTAAAAGTTCTATCAGGAGGCCCAAAGGGGTCACCTGATGGGATTATAGATCCGCTTGCAATTATAAAATTTGGATTGTCTAATAAAGATTGCCAAATTTCGGCATCAGTAGAACCGTATTTTGGGTCAAAGTGAGCCATTCTCCATTTAGTTATGTTCATAAAGTCTTCTTCGTAAGAAATAAGTCTTGAAGTTTTGAAGGCTTTGTTATCCCCATTACTTTCAGCAATTTCAATATTTAGATCAGAAGAACCAAAAACTGAGCTGTAATCGTCCATATTCAGAGTATCTTTTATGTTTCCTTGAATTGGTAATTCTGAGCTAACACTAGCCTTAATATCAAAACCTCCAGTAACTCTTTCTGGTTGTTCAGAAGCTATATCTCCTATGCCATTTAATACAGAAAAAATCATTAATGTAAAAATTATCAAACCAAACATAGCAACAGTTAAACCAGTTCTGAACTTGGAAGCCATTGGATAACTGATCGCTGTTTTAGTTACAGCTTTTAATCCCGAAAATCTAGATAAAATCAAATTTAATATGAAGATTAAAAATCTAGTATTGCTCATTAGAAACCAAACTGCAGCTGCAGTTGAAATAGCTCCTCCTATGGGCCAAGCCCAAGGTCCCGGCTGAGATAATTCTCCTGTAAAATTTTCAAAAAAGCTTACAGGCAAGGAGTTAACAAGAAGAACTAATCCACCTTCTAAACTTCCTCCAATTTGATTTACAGTTTCAGGATCTTTTATATATTTTGATGAAATAAATCTGATTAGTAATGCAAGTGCTAATACAGCCCCTGTAGAACCAAACCAAATATTTATATAATTATCACTTAGAATACCTGTTACCAGAAGAATTGATGATAAAACTCCAAGTAAAATATATGAATGTTTGCCAAAAAGAACAAATAGAGATCTTATAAAACCAACTGGCCAAGAAATCGGAAAAATTATCATTAACAATAAACTTCTAAATTTAGGAGCTTTTCCAGATATTAAGAAATAAAGTTGCTTTAATGGATATATTGAGTTCCATAAAAGCTCAATAAAATTATCACGAAAAGGATTTGGTGCTTTTTTTACAAACTCGTCTTTGAGTCCTCTTATAGCGACAACTATGTTCAGATTACTGGCTCTATAAGCAGAAAATACGACTGTTATAAATGTCAAAATCAATCCACTTGCAAATGCTATAAGTAAAGATATAGGCGAATAATATGGCAATATTTGAAAATTATCAGTACCAATAAGATCCTGAAGTATATACACCAATCCAAAACTTAATCCAACTCCCAATAATGTTCCAACTATTGCAGCTAAAAATGAATATAAAGTTCCCTCATAAGTAAAAAGTTGAATCAGATCTCTTCTTTTTAAACCAACTGCTCTAGCCATACCTAGTTCAGTAGACCTTGCAGCTGCAAGTAGAACAAAAACAAGAAAAATCAATAGCATTCCTACCATTATAGAAAATGATCCAAATATTGAAAAAATTGTAGTTACACCTGTAGAGACAGCTTCTGCTAATCTAACACCATCACTTTTAATGTTATTTACTCTTAATCTTGTTAGATCTTGAGACATTTTCAAAATCTTAGCTGCTTCTTGCTGTAATCCAGATTTTTGCAATATTCCAAGTAATACTAATTGAGTTGGATAATCTGTAATATTAGTAATAAAATCATCATCATATATATCTTTTTCAAGTTTATCCGATAATTCGATTAGTGTTTCTGAAGTTTCATTATCAGTCTCTATAATTGATATAGCTTCATTTTTCAAAATTGACGGTATTTCATTGGTCTGCAATAAACTAAATACTTCTTGAGCAACATTTTGGTTAGTTAGATTGGATCTCAAAAATTTTGTTACATCCTCAGAATACTTTAGAGATTCGTCTCCTTCACCTATATTTGAAACTGCAATATTTGTTAATAAATTTTCTTTATTTAGTAAATTTTGTAACGCACTCAGCTCAAATGTCACATAAGGATAAGTGCTACCACCTATTAATCCACCTGATTTAAGTACATCTGCAACAATAAAGTTACTTGGGCCTTCATTTGTATAAATTTGAATACTATCTCCTTTTTGTAGCTTTAGTATTCTTCCAGCATCATAATTAAGGAAAACTTGATCTGGTCCAAGCAGGTCTACAGATACATTGTCACCATCTAAGTTTTCATAAGTTTTCTGCGATGAAAAATCAAAATCAATCCCCCTAATATTCATACTACTTTCAGCAATATCTTTATCTTCATTAGATGCTGGTAATGTAGTTTGAATATACGGAATCAATTGCTCTATATTAGAGTTATCTTTGGAAATATTTTGCACATAAATAAACTCAGAATAATCAAAATATTCATCCCCAAAAAGTTGTTTGCCAGGACCTTCAATTACTTCATCAATTGGCCCCAAGCTATCTACAGCAACAGACCTAATAGAATATCTTACTGTGTCTCCTATTCCAAGAGAGGTTGCTATTATAATTGAACTTAGCATAAGGCCAATAACAATTAATAAACTTTGACCTTTTCTTCTAGGAATATTTCTAGTTCCCATTTTGAATAAAATAAATCTTCTAATTGAACCAAATGAAACTATCAAAAATATCGAGATTAGCAAAATAGCCATAATAGCAGCTAGGTTATTTGCTGGAATACCAAAGATTTTATCCATTATTTAGAAATTTCTCCATCCTTCATATTGATTATTCTATGTGCTCTACTTCCCACATAGTCTGAGTGAGTAACAATAACAAATGTTTGATTATTATCTTTATTGAGTTGAATTAATAGGTCCATGATAATTTGTTCATTTTCACTATCTAAGTTACCAGTAGGTTCGTCCGCCCAAACTATCGCTGGATCGTTAACCAAAGCCCTAGCTAATGTCACTCTTTGTCTTTGACCTCCAGATAATTGACCTGGTAATTGATGCTGTTGATTTTCTAAATCTACTTCAGCAAGTTTTTCAATTGCTTTAATTCTTGCATCTTTTCCCGAAAAACCAGATACAAGTAAGGGAAGTTCAACATTTTCAACAGCAGTTAAAACAGGAAGCAAGTTATATGTTTGAAAGACAAAACCCATTTTTTTTGCCCGAAATTCACTTAATTGATCATCAGATTGCTCACTTAGAGACTTCCCTTGAATAAGAATGTTGCCTTCATCAAAAGAATCTAAACCCGATAAACAATTTAAAAGGGTAGTTTTTCCACATCCACTGGGTCCCATAACACCTACAATTTCACCTTCTTTTATAGATATGTCCACACCTCTAAGTGCATGTACTTGTTGATCTTTTAATCCATAAAATTTATGTAGATTATTTGTTGATATGACGATTTCAGACATGATTTTTTTCTTATTAGTTTTTTTTTGAACAACTCTTTCACGCTTCACATATATAATAAAGGAAGTTGATTCTATAATTATAAAATATTTACACTATGAGATATAGGCTAACTTAGTAACTAATACCATTACTAATATATACAAAAATGACATATATATACTTCAAACGATGAAAAAATTAATAATAGTAAGACATGGCCAAACTGACGCTAACGTTCAAGGCAAAACACAGGGGCAAATAGATACTGACCTGAATAAAAATGGACTCGAACAAGCAAAAAAGACAGGAGATTACATAAAAAAAAATTATTCGATAGATGAAGCTTGGGTGAGTGATCTAAAAAGAACCCAACAGACTATGAATAAAATTTCGCCAATATCAAATAAAACAAAATTACTGAGAGAAATGTCATTTGGAGAATGGGAAAACAGATTATTCAAAGAAATTATTAATGAGTCCCCTGAGCTAGTAAAAGAATATGCTAGCGCAAGCGATAATTTTAGAGCTCCTAATGGAGAATCATTCGTAGATATGCACAATAGAGCTAAAAAATTCATGTCTAATATAGAGTGGAAAAAAGATACTACATTAGTAGTTTCTCACGGAGGATTTATGCGGATATTATTAGTATCAATATTAAATCTTCCAAGAAAAAATTTATTGAATTTTCAGTTTGAAAATTGTTCAATTACCGAAATTATAAAGATAGAAAATAAACAGCCCATACTAAACAAAATAAATTTTACAGAACACTTAATATAGAGATTGTTTTGATAAAAAATGTTAAAATCAAGATTATAAACAAAAATAATTTATGGTTCAAAAAAAATCTAAAAAGAGTGACAGTAATGATAGTGAAAATATCATCGAACCTTGCTCAGCTTCGAATGATGGCTCTGCTTGTCACTGGGTTATAGACCCTCCAAACGGACCTGTTTCATCAGGAAAATGTAAGAAATGTGGAAAATCTAAAGAATTCAAGAATTCAGTTGAATTTTCCTCGTGGTATGGTTCAAAATCAGATTTTGACCAAGATAAGAAAAAAAAGAAATCTAAATAAATCTTATGGATCTTGGCATTAAAAAAAAGAACGCTCTCGTAACAGGCGGATCTAGAGGATTAGGTTTAGCTTCTGCTATTTCTCTTGCTAATGAAGGTGTAAATCTGGTAATTTGTGCTCGATCCAAAGATGACTTAGATAAAGCTAAAAAAAGATTAGATGAATATAATGTAAATGTTATAACTTTTGAACAAGATTTATCTGATGATAAATCTGTTAAAGAATTTTACTCCAAAATTAAATCTAAAGTTAGCAATATAGATATTCTTGTAAACAATGTTGGAGGAAGTCTAGGTACAACTTCTCTACGAGAATCGGAAATTAAAGATTTTCAAAAAGTTATGGACATTAATACTTGGGTTGCAATTAGCTTAACTAAACTTTTTGTTGAGGAAATGATTAATAGAGGTTGGGGTAGGATAATAAATATAGCCTCTATTTATGGTAGAGAACATGGTGGATCTGCTCCCTATATGGCTGCCAAAGCTGCTCTAATAGCTGCTACTAAACATACAGCAATAAATCTAGCTAAAACAGGTGTAACAGCTAACTGTATTGCACCTGGATCAATTAAGCACGAAAAAGGTAGTTGGGAAAAGTTTGTAAAAAATAATGATGAAGCTACAGTTAATAACTTCATAGAGGCAAATCTTCCAATGGGAAAGTTTGGTTATCCTGAGGCTGTAGGTGATACTGTAGCATTCTTAGCATCAGAAAATTCAAAAATGATACTCGGGACATGCCTTAATGTTGATGGCGGGCAATCGAATAGTTTATTCTAATTGACCACCATCAATTTTTTTCTAGGAAATTTCTACGCTAGCACCTGATGCTTCAATTTTAGACTTTATTTCATCAGATTCTTCTTTAGATACACCTTCTTTTATAGGTTTAGGTGCAGATTCTACTAGATCTTTAGCTTCTTTTAAGCCAAGTGATGTTACTTCTCTAACAGCCTTAATTACTGCAATTTTGTTGGCACCAACATCTTTTAATGTAACGTTAAATTCAGTTTTTTCTTCTCCTCCGCCAGCATCTCCTCCGCTAGCATCTCCTCCGCCAGCAGGTGCTGCAACTGCAACAGGTGCTGCTGCACTTACGCCAAACTCTTCTTCAAGAGCCTTAACCACTTCAGCTAAATCCAAAACTGACATTTGTTTTATTTCTTCAATTAATTCTTCCTTAGATAATGCCATTATTACTCCTTTGTTTATATAAGCTTAATTATTTTTTTCATCTTCTCCAGCTTCGGCTTCGGCTGGTGCTTCGGCTTCGGCTGGTGCCTCGGCTTCGGC
>CETG01131513.1_pt1 | contig 31753 bp, 25 predicted proteins | sample 361471 | NCBI WGS metagenome assembly CETG01 (sample SAMEA2622696, study PRJEB7988) | marine metagenome | isolation source: saline water (ENVO:00002010), including | reverse complement strand
AGATCATTATTCATACCAGATAATATACTTGATTCACTAGGCTCTTGTATATGCCAAATTAAAAGCCCTGATCCTGGCAAGCCATAATCATAATCAGGAAAGTTTATAATAACACCATTATCATCTATAAATTCACAATCTAAATCTTCATCTGAACAACTAAATATTTTTGTAACTATATCTAGCCAATAAAATTTTGTATCATCTATATTATCAGGGAATAACAAATTTTTTAATTCTAACTGAATAGAAGAATTACATCCATTATCATTTTCACTATCACAATTTAATAAATATACAACTTCATCAATTGTATATTCATCTGAATCATTTAATACATTATTATTTTTTATAATATTACTTCTATTTTCTATTAAAAAATATTCATCATCTCTAGCACTTACTTTATAAATATCACCACCTTCAGAGTAAGTGGATACTGAAAAAGATATTTCTGAATCTAAAAATACATCAGATGTAATATCTTGAACATCTGTAAAATCCTTATATATTCTTGACCAAGCATCAGGTGGAACAGGTATCATACCTCTACCATTATAAGCTCCATAATCCATTAATCCAAATTTACCTATTCTAGTAACGGGATCTATATTATCTGTACTATGCATAACAGGAAAACCTAATCTGTAACCAAGAAAATAACTAAACAAGCCTGTCATCCCAAGTTGATAGTTACAATAAATATCCTCTAAATCTTCATCATTTACATAAGTAATAGGATGTAAATCTTCAATAACATCAAAAAAGATTTCATTCAAAGTTTCAGGCATTAATATACCATTAGTAATAGTATATTGATTCTCTCCAGACTCTATTATAAAACCACCATTTAATCCAATATTACTAATCATAACTTCATCTACATAAGCACTGTGTATATCATAAATAGTCGGGTCAAATAATGGCGCACCTAAATCTTGCCCCAATCCTGCATGGAAAACAACAATTATAAAATCTTCATTATTCCAATTATATAAATTAATTTTTTCAATAATCTCCGTTTGTGCAAGCTGAATAGTGTTTTTATAAAGCTTTGTTAAATCATTTTCAGAATAAGCAAAAAACTCCATTTCTTGTTCTTCACCTTGATTATCTACCGCAGTATAAAACCCAGTATCATTTAAAGGATTTTCAACCATATCTATTTGTAAATCAATTTCACCATCAGAAATACTATAATAATAATTTTTAACAGCTTTTAATTGAGATAAAAAGTAACCAGTATTATGAGGGGGAGGATCTAATATTTGTTTTGTACACCTTAAAATATCATTATCATCTATAAAACCAATATCTAAAGAATTAATAAATTTACCATTTCCAGAAGTTAAAGGATTATCATCTTCTTTGAATTCAACCATAACCCCAATTATTCCTTTTAAATCACCTCTATCCATCGGAGCTTCTGAGTACCTATAAAAAAGATGATTATTAGTAAATAATAAAGATATAAATACAACTACTATTATGAAACTTTTCTTCAAAATTTCAACCAATATTTATTATAGATTTAAAGCTAATGAGAAAAACATTGTATTAGATCTTGAATCAGTTTCTGCCCCTGCAGTATAGCCAAAATCAAAACCATAACCAGAGAAATGAACACCTGCTCCAAAAGTAGGTTGTTTAACCTGCCCCTCATCATCATGGATATAACCAAAACGCATTACAAAATTATCTGTATACCACCACTCTAGACCAAAATTATATATCATTTCTTTAAATTCATCTGAAAATTTTCTATTATCACCAGAGCCTTTTTCTTTATAACCCCATACATTATAAGAGCCATATTCATCTTGTGTAAAATCATACTCTCCATCATATGCAATATCAAAATAACAAATAGGTAATTCACTATCAAAATCATAATCACATGCATTATTATCAGAAGACCAAACATAATCTGGATAAATTTCTAATAAATTACCATAAACTCCTGGTGCATAATTAATATCTCCATAATCAGTGTAGGTGTATTGATATTCTTCTGTACTATCCCAAGAACCACCACTATTTTCACAATCACTCTCATTATTATGTATTGGATTATCACAACCAATTTCTTCAAATACATCTATATCTTGAGTATCACTATGTAAGCCATCATGTGGCAAATCAATCCATGCTATTTGAGTACCAAGAGGATTTTGATTATTAGGATTATAATTTTCTTCATCAATTAGAGTACCATCTGCTGCATAACAATCTGCAGGATCTTCAATACAGAAATTTGAATAATTAGGTACATAAATTTCTACACCACCTGGGACCCCTTCGCCTGGAAACTCAAAAGGGATTCTATTAACATTAACCTCTTCAAATGCAAATTGAGCAGGTCTATATCCCCCAATTCTTTTATCATATTCACTATAACCAATTTCTACATTACCTTTACCAAGAAATGTTGTTGGTCTATCCTGATTTAAATCACCTCCATAATACCAATCATTCAACCAAGAAGTATAAACAGCTTTATACCATTCATCAGAATGTGTATATTCATTATTTTGACTTTTAGTAGGTGATGACCAACCTGGTTTATAATAAGAATTGCCAAAATTATCAACGCCCGCATTAGGATTATCACAATCATTATAATCAGACATATCATTAGCATACATTGCGCAATCATCATTGACTTCCTGGCTATATCCATTACCAATAATACCATCTTCATTCCAATCCATTTCAGTATAAGTCGCAACTAAAAGCTTATTTGCATCAAACATCATATGTACAGTGTTATAATCATCTTTATAAATACGTGAATAAATACCAAATTTCATATTTGTTGGTGCAGGGTCTGCTTGCTCAACATCAACGAATGAAACAGGAGGACCTATATTCTGGATAGATAGTCCAAAGCTATGTTCAGAAAACCTACCAAATTTCTTTAAAAAAGAAATATCAAAAGCAACATCTGTTGAGTATGGATTACCAGCTTCATTTCCTGTTGTAAATGGCGCTAGTTTTTGATGATAAACCTTAAAGTTAAATCCAACAGCTGAAGTTGCACTTATTTTAGCTCCATAACTTCCTGTTAAACAAATATCAAAACTTTTAAAGGTTCCAAAAACTTGATCTGGTCCTTCTCCTGTATGTTGCTGTTCACCAAGATTTATATAAATAAGATGACCTCCGAAACCACTGCCATTCTTAGCACTTGTAAAACCTATAAAATCATAAAAAATATCACTTACGAGATTAGGCAACCAATTAACATGTTGCATTACTACATTTTTACCATCCATAAAACCTAATCCAGCTGGATTATAATATGTTGCATAAGCATCATTCGCTTTTGCTACCTGCGCTTCACCTGTTCCTTGAGCTGAAGCTCCTGGATTTATAAGTAACCAAACAGCACCTGCTTCACTTACACAAAACAAATATGAAATTATAAAATTAAATACTATAATATTTTTAACTAGCTTCTTCATAACTATCTCCAAAATTTAAAATAAAAAAAAACCGGGCTATCTATACCCGGTTTGGTTATAGATACCTGCAAGGATTGCTTTACTAATCAATAATAAACTACACTTATATTTTTTTACCGCAAACCTATTAACAAATATCTATATTAAATCTCCAATAATTTTAAACTATTCTAATTTACACATTATAAATAAAAATGTACAATAATATTATTATATTAAATAAATGAAGTAAAAGTTCCAAATCATTTATTCTTACTATCCTCACGTTTTGCAGCAAAATAAGCTCTAATATATTTTTTAGGATTATCCTGCACATCTTTAGTCAAAACCCTAGCTTCAGTTATAAGACCATTTGTATTTTCTACTAAGGTTATCATATTGGTGTACAACTGATCATCCTCAATAAGTTTTGACAAAGTTCCATCTCCTGTATTAATATTATCAACCATATTTTCTACCTTTAATGATAATTTGCTTATTTGTGCAGAAATATTGGGTAAATCAACTGTAAAATCACTAATATTTTCAATAGCCATAGAAATATTATCAGATTGCTCCTCAATCAATAATTGAAATGAACCTGATACTTTTTTAGTATTAGATAATATTAAGTGTAAATTTTCTTTATCTTCATTTGTAATAATATCTTTATTTTCAGAAAGAAACAATTCTAAATCTTTTGTAAATTTATTAAAACTATTAATAGCATCAATAACTTGGCTTTTCTGATCTGCCCCAAATGTTTCATTTAAAGTTCTAGCAAAATCACCAATATCCTGAGTCAAAGAAACCATTTCTGAGTTTTTTCCTGAAATGGTATCTCCATTCAAAACAAATTTATTTGTATCTTTTCCAGGATAAATTGTTAAATGCTTTCCTCCCATTAAATCTCCCGATGTTATTTCAAAACGAGAATCAACAGGAATGCTATTTTTAAACATATCGCCTACAGATATATCTAATATAATATTTTGACCAATAATATTCGTTGATTTAACATAGCCTATTTTCTTACCAAGCATTCTAACTTCATCACCACTATCAATACCTTGAGAATTTTTAAATACTACCTTAAAAGAAAGAGTTGATTGCTGGAAACTCTCATTCTGCAAATACTTAATGCCATAGAAAAATAAAACAAAACTTAAACATGTAAGTATACCAATCCAAAATAGCTTAACACTCTTTGTCATATCTTGATTCATTTATATGCTTTCTCCTTTTACAAAATGTTTAATAAACTTATCATTACTTTTAAATAACAGTTCTGTTTCATCATTAAATATAATATTTCCTTCATGTAACATTATCACTTTATTTGAAACATATTTTAAAGTTTTCATATCATGTGTAACAATAATAGACGTTACTTTTTTCTTTTCACTAACTTTCTTCATCAATTGATTAATCTTATCTGTCGTGATTGGGTCAAGACCCGTAGTCGGCTCATCATATAAAATATATTCAGGATTAATTGCAATCGCCCTTGCTATACCAACTCTTTTCTTCATACCACCTGAAATCTCAGATGGCATTAAATGCTTAACATTATTTAATTCAACCAATTCTAAGCTCTTATCTATACGGGAAGGAATGTTTTTATTGGATAAATTAGTCAAACTTTTAATTGCTAATAATATATTATCCTCAATATTCATTGAATCAAATAATGCTCCAAATTGAAATACCATAGCCATTTTTTTCCTAATATTTTGTAATTCAACGTATGAAACTTCATTAATAATTACATTATCTACAGATACAGTACCTGAATCAGGCCTTAACAATCCATTTAAGTGCTTTAACAAAACACTTTTTCCTGTACCACTCTGTCCAATAATTGCAATAGAATCTCCATTCGATATATCAAATGATATATTATTAAGAATATGTTTATCAGAAAAACTTTTATGAATTTTTTTAACTTTTATCATAACAATATTTCAGCCAATAAATAATCTAATATTACAATTGTAACACATGAAGCTACCACAGTATTCATAGTCGCTTTTCCAACACCTTGAGCTCCTCCTGTTGTATAAAACCCAAAATAACAAGCTATAGAAGTTATAGCAAAACCAAAATGTATTGATTTAATTAATCCAAAAACTGCATCCCATGGATTAAACCATGACTTAACTCCCTTCATAAACTGATATGAATTAATATCTAATGTAGATAAACAAGCTAATAACCCTCCAAAAATACCACAAAAATTAGCAATAATAACAAGAACTGGGAACATAACTAATCCTGCTAAAACTCTAGGAACCACTAAATAAGCAACAGGATCTAAAGATAAAGTTTCTAAAGCATCTATTTGTTCTGTAACCCTCATCGTCCCAATTTCTGCTGCTATATTAGCACCAACCCTACCAGCTAATACTAAACCTGTTATCATAGGAGCTAACTCCAGTATAACACTCTCACCCACTATTCCACCAATATACCATTTGGGCACTAAAGTTGTAGTCATCTGGTATGCTCCTTGTACAGATGTAACCATACCTGAAAAGAAGCTTGTAATTAATACTATAGGAATTGATTTTGACCCAATTATAATCATCTGATCAATAATATTGATACTATAATTAGATAAAGAATCTATAGACCTAAACATCTTAACCATCAACATTAAATATTGACCTATATATTCAAAAAATAAAGTTATTTTTTTTACTGGATAATCAAATATATTAAACATGAATTGATAATAATGATATATTTTTAAACTTACAAGAAAGTTTTAAAATTTTTCATATAGTTTAAATGATGAGCATAAATCTCTAACACTTTTATTAACTTCAGCTATTACTGACTCATTATCTATGTTAGATAATACTTTATCTATTAAATCAGCTATAATAAGCATTTCATCATTTTTCATTCCTCTTGTTGTTAATGCAGGTGTACCTATCCTAATTCCACTTGTTATAAATGGACTTTTCTCATCATATGGAATCATATTTTTATTTGTTGTAATGCCTGCCTCCTCTAATTTTGTTTCTGCCAATTTACCAGTAATATTTTTATCTGATAGATCAATTAATACAAGATGAGTATCAGTACCACCCGAAATAAGCTTATAACCTAAATCCTTCATAGAATCAGCTAAGGTAATTGCATTAGATATAATTTGCTTACAATAATCCTTATAGCTTGGTTGCAAGGCTTCTTTAAAAGCTACAGCCTTACCTGCAATTACATGCATTAAAGGTCCACCCTGTATGCCTGGCATAACAGAACTATCAATTAATTCTGACATTTTCTTAACTCTACCAGATTTGGGAGCTTTAATATCCCATTTATTATCTACATCTTTTCCAATCAGTATTATACCACCTCTAGGACCTCTAAGAGTCTTATGTGTCGTTGATGTAACAATATCACAATATGGCCAAGGAGACGGATGTAAACCCGCAGCTACTAAACCAGATGGATGAGCTATATCAGCCATTAAATAAGCACCTACTTCATCTGCAATTTTCTTAAACTCACTAAACTCAATAAATCTAGGATATGCACTCCCACCACATATAATAAGCTTTGGTTTATGTTGTTTGGCTAATTTCAATAGTGAATCAAAATTAACTCTACCAGTTTCTCTATCTACATTATAAGATACAAAATTATATAATTGCCCAGAAAAATTAACTTTACTACCATGCGTTAAATGGCCACCATGAGCAAGATTTAATCCCATAACAACATCACCTGGTTTTAAAAATGTTAAATAAACGGCCATGTTCGCCTGAGAACCAGAATGGGGCTGCACGTTAGCATGTTCTGCATTAAATAATTGTTCGCATCTCTCTTTAGCTAAATTTTCTACCTTATCTACAGCTTCACAGCCTCCATAATATCTTCTTCCAGGGTAACCCTCTGCATACTTATTTGTTAAAATACTACCAACAACCTCAAGCACACTAGGACTGGTAAAATTTTCTGATGCAATCATTTCCAAGGTATATCTTTCTCTATCCAACTCTTCAACTATAGAATTATATAAATCAATATCTGTATTCATTATTTTCATTTTATATTTTTTCTATTTTATTAATTCTTCTTGCATGACGGCCACCTTCAAAATCTGTACTAAGCCACATTTTTGTTATCAATTTAATATCTTCAAAGGATGTAAATCTGGCCCCCATAGCTAGCACATTAGCATCATTATGTTTTCTACTCATTTCGGCATGCTTAGTACTAGTACAGAGCGCAGCTCTGACACCCTTAATTTTGTTTGCAGCAATGGATATACCTATACCTGAACCACATATAACTATTCCTTTATCTACCTCTTTTTTGCTTACTAATTCACCTACAGCATGACCATATTCAGCATAATCTACAGAATCACCTGAATTTGTTCCAACATTAACAACATTAAAACCTAATTTAGATTCTATAAATTCTAATAAATCTTCTTTTTCTTTATATGCAGCGTGATCACACCCTATTGCTATTTTCATTATTTTCTATTCACCTCTCTATTCTTTATAAAACTATAACAATCTGAACCTTTTATATTAGAACACTCACTATGATCTGGAGATATTTTAGTAAGTTTTTCATCTATCATAAACCAATCACCTACATCAGTTTTAAACTCCTTTAAATTATTATTATAAATTTTAGCATTTAAAATTCCATTTTTATATGCCATAGTATAATCTTCAGATGCTAAATCATATAATAATCTATCACAAAAATCAAATTCATCAGAACCATAATAATCAACTGCCCTAACTAGAACTTCAGCTCTTTGAAAATATGCTTTGCCAATATTTTTACCTAATGTAATAGCTTGATTAGCTATAGAATATGCTTTATTATATTTATCTAGATTTAAATACACATTAGATAATTTAATTAAATAATCTGTATCTATATCTCCTTGATCTAATAATTTTTCTAAATATTTTTCAGCCTTATTATCCTCTAAGTTTTTTATATATATATCAGAAGCTAATTTTAAAATTCGTTTATTCATATCATTATACAATAATACTTCTTCTGCTATCTCACTAGCTAATTCATAATTCTCATCACTCATTAAACTTTTTAAATATGAAATACCATACTCTAAATTATCTGGTTCTCTAGTCCATCTTTCCCTATCAACCTCAGAAGCATCCTTACCTAATTTCTCAAAAGCTTTTTTCTTAGCATTAATAGCCTTTGAATTAGTAGGATCAACTTTTAGCCATTGATCAATAACTACAATTTGCTCTTCATACATTGCATTTATTTTATAAGCATTACTCATTCTTTCTAAAGCTGAAATATTTTCTGGATTAATCTCCAACAGACGATCTAGAAAATATAATTGTTCATCTAATTTCTTAATATCTCCATTTTTAACTTCCCTACTTGATGATTGTGCAGCCCAATTTAAAAGATCCTCGCTATCTTCAAATTTCTTAAGGCCTTGTTTAAAAGCCCACGTACTACTATCAGGCTTACCTAAATTATAATATGCTTGACCATATAACAAGTAGACTTGCTCATCATCACCATCTGTACATCCACATAAAATATGATTATAAGCCAATTCTATAACAGTATCATAATCACCCTTAGTCCAATAATTTGTCAAAAATTGATTATTTTCCTTACACATAGTTTTACGTTCTTTTTTAGGACCACATATAAATGTTGTCTCATCAAAATCTTGCATAATAACTAAACTGCATAAAAACGTATAAGCAATTATTTTTTTAAAACTCATCTTTTATTCCCTTTCTTTAACGAACCAATCATTATTACTAATAATTGAAAAAGTTAATTTATAATATTTTTCATTAGCAAACTCTTCAAACTCAGAAAATCTTTTACCCATTTGCATAGCAATATTAAATGAATTGTTATTCAAATAATCAAAACCAATACCAAACGTAAAACCGATATCACTTAGTGATGGGCTATAATCATTAGGTTGATAAATCCTGTCATAAAAACCAATATTATAATTTATTGCATTAACACCTAAGTTTCCTACGTCTACATCTTTATAAAATAAACCATAATGCGTTGATTGCATATCTAAAGCAGGCTTATTGAAAACATCTATAATACTTGAAGAATTAAATGCATTATAATTTTGAAATTCTATTATATATCCAAAAGTATTATAAATATAAGATTTCAATCCTAAACCGTATTCATTATATCCATTAATTGAATACAATACAGGATCAAAATTATCATAATTAACATTTACATCTAACTTGTTAGATTCACCATAATAAAAAGCAAAAATATTATCCTCTAAAAATTTAAATCTTCCATCTATACCATAAGTATATGCTGCATAATTAAATTTATTTTGTCTAGGCTCGCCACCAAACCATGTAGAATTAATTTCTTCTCCATTAATGTCAAAATCGACTGTATAAAAATTCAATGTATCCTTTCTTACAAACGTACCAAATAATTTACCCACTTTAAAACCTAGAGATAAATTATTTGTTATTTTAGATGATATAGAGCTAGAGATTTCTGACATTCCCCCTTTAAAATCATACGAACTTTTGTATTTAACAGGATCACTAATACCATCTCCATCTGTATCTATATGCGAAATATCATTACCTAAAAAAGTGAATTCACTTTCTTCCATATGCATTACACTACGTAAAACAGGCTTAATAGAAAGCATAAAATAATGATCATTTGTAATAGGGAAACCAAATGAGACATAATTAAAATTATTAGATCTTAACTTACTTATATAATTAGTGCTTAAATCATTAAATGACATACTCATAGATAAGCTTGTTTGTTTATTATTATGATATGTAGATGGAGAGGACAGGACTATTTGATTATTTGAAAATAATTTTGATTCACCTAATGATATTCCTCCAACATCAGAATAATTAATAACTTCACCTAATCCATACAATGACAAAGATGAAGTTTGTGAAAAAATAAAATTTAAAAATAATATATAAATAACTTGTTTCATTCAGAATAAAAAAGATCAATTTGAGGTAATAATAAATCATCGATGACAATAGTATTAAAAATATTTGAATATCCATCTAATGATATTTCTAAATGATACATTATGGCATTTAATACATCATTAGAATCAATAAAAATATCATCCGAATTTTCTAAAATTCTGTTTATCAAAGTACCAATAGGAACAATAATTTCTTCTGTATCGGAATAAATTATTTGAGGTGAAACAAAATCCTTAATTGATATTATATCACTTATATCACCAGTAAAATTTATCTGCACACCATCTTCATCAACGTTATGATAATCAGATTCTATATTAAAAGACAAAACTAAATTTGTTTGCTGTTCTGCTACAAAAACACTTTGATTATAATCATTAAGAAAATTATTTAAATCATCAAAATACAATTTTCCAGTCATACCGTAAGCATATGATAAAATCATTTCATCACTAAAAGAAGAATCATCAATAAATGGATACATGGAAACATCTTTTATATATTTAATATTTTCATTAATCTCATCTGAATCAGGCTGATTATTTTCATTAATATCATCGAAAGCGTATGCAATCATTTCGGTTGAACGCAACTCATTATCTCCTTCAACTTGCTCATAATAGGGACCATGGTTAAGTTTAAACTGAAATGCTTTTATATCAATAAAAGAATTAAGAGATATTGTAATAGAATACTTATTATCATCTATATGATTAATTTTAGATATCCATAAATAAACATCTTGTCCATATATTGGATCATTTACTGGCTTATCATATGTATAATGCGCATCATCCTCCAACGTTAAATCATAATAATAACTATTTTGACCAACATTAACAAATGCTACCAAGGGATTGTCATATTCAAAGAATGTTTCACTTAACTCGGTATTACTATATTGTCCATCTAAATTAGAATCATCGTAACAAAAGTTTCCTTCCCAAACATAATTATTTAATAAACAATCTTCCTCATTATCATATTCAATTATAATTTCTTCATCTAAACTATAACTTCCATTACCATCAGCATCTTCGTAATCCCAAGAATTATTATTTTCAGTTCCAGATATATTATTAAAAGAATAATTATCATTATTAGGGTCTGTATCATAATCATCTAAGTTCAAATCATAACCATATAAATTTTCTGTAGAAAAATCACAATTACCATCTAAGGATTCATATATGTTAGGACAATTATCAATACCATAATCTTTAAATTCTGATATTAAACTATTTCCTCCATCAAAATCGACTTGATTATTACCTTGTCTACCATAAGTATTATAATTTTCTTCTTGATAAGAATACAATCCATCGATACCGGTATCGAAGAATAACTCCCCCATATCATACATTAGATTATTCTCAGTACCATCTAAATTAATAGAAGAATAATTATCATCCATAAAGTTTTCAGATTCTGCATCATCTGGTATCTGGTTAATTCCAAAATCTAAAAAAGGCTCATAATAGTCACAGTCTTCACTGTTCTCTATATCATCACAATAATCAAACATACCATTATTATTAACATCTATCCAATCCCATTGGTCATTTCCTTCAAGAGCTTCATATTCTTCATTTATATCTATTATATCATCATTATCTTGATCTTCAAAATCCCATTGTTCATTACCATTACAAGCATCGCATGTATCATTCTTCCAATTATCATTATTAGGATCAGAGTTAACATTATCACCATTTGGATCATCACTTCTACAAGTTAAACATGCAGGTACTCCATCTATTAATGGATTATCCCAAAACTGTTGACCACAAAATTCAATTGTACTACCATCACTTATTTCATAAAAAAAGCTGTAAAAATTCAAAGAATCTATAAGCCCAGATTCAAGAGCATTGTTAACAATAAGTGAGTATGTTTCATCATCATTCCCGATATATCCTATCCCATATAAATATGATGGAGTTTTACATCCAGTTTCATAATCATCATCAACACCATAATCGGTTGTACCTTTTAACCAATCAAGGCCTAAGTCTAACCATTCCTCTCCTTCTCCCTCTTCCCAAACACCATCATCATTTTCATCATCCCAATCTAAAACACCATTATTTTCAGTTCCTTCAGGATTGTATGCCGTGGATGATTCACCACATAAATTATAATTACCATCACCATTATTATCATTAAAACAAATAGATGATTCATCATCCCAAGAATTACCTGTAAAACTACCTTCATAACATTGGGCACCATCCCATAATCCTACGTCAATACCACAAAGACAAAAATCCTCAGATGAAAATTCAGTTAATAATAAATCTCCTGTTTCTAATTCATTAATACATTGATCGATACCATAATCATCATACAGCTCTCCAAAATCATATGTATTATTGATATCTTGATATCCAAATACGATATCAGAAAAATAGAATCTGATTGAATCTGAATCAAATTCTGAATCGATTTCTATTTCTATATCAAATAGCTCTATATCAGCATCTGTGACAGGTATAATAGGAGGAGAATCTGAATTTGGAGATTGATATCCTAAGAATGTACCAAACTCAGATGATGAGCTATCTACATTAATGGCGACAATATTATCACCATCTGATATATTCTCTAATGTGACAACATCATCCAATAAATATATATCAGAAATACTTGTTAAAGTGGGGACTATCATCTCTTCTGTACTATCTGTAGCTTCAATTACCATTGTGCTATTTTCTATATTACTTATATCTATTACACTTCCAAGCAAAACATCAACAAGACCGACCGAATGTTCACTCTCTAATCTTAATTTTGGCTGATATGGACCATAATAATTATCTGTAGATACGAGTGATATATTTTTTTCATATGCTATATCATTTGGAGGATTATATTCGAGTAATACAAAAAATCGTTGATTTGCACAATCTGAACTTGGTGGATATGTACATAACTCCTCTAAATTACATCCAGTAGCAGTAGAACCATCAGTACCAGGAAGAATCATATCTGTTAATTTAAAATCTACTTTATAATCTGAATTTCTTGAAATTGGAAGAGGAGCATAATTTTGCAAATTAGATATTATTGTCTGGATATGTGAGTTATCATAGTAACTACTTGCATCACTATCTAATCCTTCTACTACGTCTAAGAAACCAAATTCAGCGTAGCCATCAAAGAAAGCATATGCATTGATATAAAATGGAGTTTGATATAAATCAATGTCTTCTTCAATATTATTAAAATCATAATTAGCATTATTATTTATAGATGATTGATGACCACCCGTACCATAAAAATCATTATTTGGCATATATTGACCATCCTGATAAACCGGATTATCAAATTTTAAAGTAAGAAATATATCATTGAATGAAATCAGTGAATCACATACAGAATATGCATTATAAAGTTCAATATAATCGATTTCAAATACTGCATAACTAATATTTTCTTGTCCAAAAGCTCCAATATCACCTAAATACAATCTTGGAGAGAAACTTTGATTTAACAGACTATCATTAAAGTGATGCTCAGGTGTAGCATTAAAATCAGATTTTTCTAAATTAAGAACAAATGATTTTTCAAAATAATTAATTCCAGAATCACCAGAATCAAATACTATTTCATGATCATCACATGAATTAGTTAAAATAATAAATAATAAAATTATTAAAGAGAATCTAATATTTTTAAACATTACTTACTTAATTTTTTAAGGATATGATTATAGACTTCAATTCTTTCTGATACATCTAATGAATCAGAATAATCAATGAACTCATGTTTTACTTTTTTGAATGATTCTTTTATCTTCTTGTTTTTATTAATATATTTCTCACAAGCTTTATCATCATCGTTAAATATATAAACGTAATCAGACAATGATATAGAATTGATTAAATTATTTTGGATTTTACCTTTAATCCCAGAATCAACACCTAAATCTTTATAAATCTGACTATCAAAATTATAAAAATCACTCAAATCATGAATCATATGGATCATTTTGGTATCTTTAAGTTCATCTTTATATAATTCTTTTGCAATAATAGCGGCCATAGACATTTGCCAATCACTGCATATTATATAATCTGGAGTCCAATATAATTTCTTTAATGTTTCTATAGCAGCTTTAATAAAAAATGTAAATCTTTCAGAATTATTGGAATAAAATCTGCCATTCCTAGACTTATAAAGCAATTCACTTGTATCATGAAAATATTTTTCATGTTCCATAAAATAAACCTGCACTCTTGTTCCAGGTATAAAACCAGATTTTAAATTAACAATGTTCTCCTTACCCATAAATTCAATGGATAAATTTTTGAGCCTTATAACTTCACGCAATATATACCTTCTATCACTAATGAAGCCATATTTAGGTTGTATCAACCTAATATCAACATCTTTATTTTCTTTTAATATCGATGAAAATTCTTTAGAAAAAGAGCCTAATTGGCCTGCTTCAGAAAATGGTTTAATCTCAGATGATAAATAATATATTTTTAACATTTATTTAATTAACTCCTTTGCTTTTTTAACATACTCGCTATTATGATGTTTATCTATTAATTCAAGCAACACCTTTCTTGAATTAATCTCATCACCTAAATGACTATAAGATTTAGATAATTTATAAAGGGCATCATCTATTTTATTAGAATTAGTATATAAAAAGACCTTTTTAAATTCTTCAATAGCGAAATGATATTTTTTTAATTTATAATATATTTCTCCCAACCAATATTGACAATTATCTAATAAGTCATTATCCATGCCAATAGTTAATAAATACTTAAATCCTTCTAAGCTTTTTTCCCATTCTCCATTTTGATATAGAGCTAAAGATTCAATATACTTATCTCTAAATTCATCATCACTTATAGGTGGGATTTCTTTAATTTCTTTGATTGAACTAACTTGAGCGATTTCATTATATGTCGTACTTAATATATTTAAATTATCTTCTATATCAACTAAAGATAAATATATTTGTGAATTAATACTATCCTGACTATCTATTTTAGAGTTTAATAAATTAATTTTATTATCTAATTCAACTAATAATTGTTCATAAAATGAATTTTGTTGATTCAATAAATTAATTAAACTATCATTTACAGATACATTTTCTATTAAATTATTTAAATTGACAATAGAAGATTGCTCATCAATGGCATCATTTTTAGATGATTTATAATGTTTATTAGTTGAACATGAGAAAGAGGTAAAAATTCCCAATAATAGGATTAATAATCTAAACTTTACTTTTATAGACATATATTCTTCTGATTGATGTATTCGTAATTTACGAATTTTTTTTATAAAGTATTAACTAAAGATTATTATTTACAGCATTATTAATAATACCTAAAATTATTGAGCAGGTAAGAAAAAAAGAACCTCCATAACTAATAAAAGGAGCCGGAAGTCCTGTTACTGGTAATAAACCTGATATCATACCTAAATTTATAATCATATGACTATAAATTATTGTAGCGCATCCAACTATTAATGTACTAACATATCTATTTTCTATTTTAGATGCATATATAAAGCACCAATAAACAAAAAATGCAATAAAGAAAATAATTAGAAAAATTATTTTGAATCCCATTTCTTCAGCTGTAACAGATATTATAAAATCACTATCCTGAACGGGTAAAAATTTTAAATGTGTCTGTGTACCATCCCCTAATCCTTGGCCCCAAAAACCACCTGAACCTATTGAAATCATTGATTGAATAACCTGATAACCGGCACCTAATGGATCGAGCATAGGATTTAAAAATGTTAAAATTCGTTTTTGCTGATGTGGTTCTAAAAAATTATCCCAAATAAAAGGTGCAGAAATAGCACATGCTATATTTAAAATAAAATTAAATATCGCAATTACAGCTCTAGGTCTTGATACAATCAGTACAATAAAAAATAAAAACATCCATAAATAAAATATCCATAATTGATAAGTTGCAAAAATACTAAAAATAGGAGAAATAATAAAAAAGATAACATACAACCTAGTATTTGACCAATATAAAATAGGTAAAATAATTGATAAATAAGAAATAGCAGTTCCTAAATCAGGTTGCCTAATTACTAGCAAAGGAGGTATTAAAGCGAGAACTAAAATAAAAAAAAGATAAAATGAAAAATCATTTTTAGCATAATTATCAGAAAAAAATCTAGCCATACATGAAACATAAAAGATTTTTCCTAATTCTGAAGGCTGAAAATAAATCGGTCCAAAAACCAACCAACTCTTTGCTCCTTTAATTTCAGGAGCAAACATAGTAAGCCCAATTAAAAATATTAGAAAAAAATAGAATATGTAGCTACAATCATAAAAAAATTGCAACCTAATAAATTGAGATACGAAAAAAGCGATTATACCTAATAAGAACCAAACACATTGTTTATAAAAAGTAGAAGATAAACTAACATTAGACAAATCACTAGTACTACTTAAAGAAAATAAACCGACTATAACAAAAAATAATACGGGCGTAATAATTGACCACCTAAAACTGATCCTTTGATTTCTAAAATCGAATAAACCTTTAAACATTATTCTTCCCAATTATATATTGAAAAATTTTTTTTGCAATTCTAGTTGGCTTTTCTGACCCCTTACCACCATTTTCTATCATAATACATATAGTATATTTTTTACCATTATCTAATTCCATAAATCCTGCAAACCAACCATGTGGCTCTACTTCACAATTACTACATACTTGTGCAGTCCCTGTCTTACCATAAACCACCCCATCTTTTTTATCAATTCTTGCATTATATGCAGTACCTCCACTGGAATTCACAGCATCATACATAGCCTGCCTAAGATAAGACCAAACATTATTTTGATAATTAAGTTTTATCTGATCAGATTCATATGCAGTATTTAAATGAGGGGTATATAAGAAACCATTATTAGCAATGGAATTTATTAATTGTATTATCTGAATAGGAGTAACCGAAACTTCTCCTTGACCTATAGATAAATTCAATAAATGCCCCTTGGACCATCCTCCTTTATTCTTATAAAATTTATTCATATAAGCTCTATCTGGAACTAAACCTATATTTTCTGACAATAAATCAATTCCGGTTTTTTTACCAAAACCAAATTCTTTTGATATACTTGACCAATCACTAAATTCTATCTTCTGCATTAAATTATAAAAGAATATATTGCAGGAACCTTTTATAGCATTATTTAAATTAACCTCTCCATGACCATCTTCTTTCCAACATCTAAAAGTAGTATTATGAAAATCATATGCTCCCGTACAATCAGCAGTCCAATTACCATCAATAATATTTTTTTCTATGGCTATAGCAGATGTAACTAACTTAAAAATTGAACCAGGAGGATAATTTGATTGTATAACTCTATTTAAAAGAGGTGAATCAGGATCTTTATTTAAAATATTCCATTCATTTTGAGATAAAGATCCAACGAATGTATCTAAGCTATATGTAGGACTACTAATCATAGAAATAATTTCACCATTTGATGGATCCATTAATATTACAGAACCTTTAAAATCACTAAATATTTGCTCTGCAAAATACTGCACATCAGAATCAATCGTTAAGATTAAATCATCACCTTGTATAGGTGTTTTATCATGTTCAGTATCATATTTTCTTTTTTTAACACCAAATCTATCAACTAAAAAAAAATCAATCCCATATTCTCCATGTAGATTATCTTCGTAATATTTTTCAACACCATTATAACCTACAATATCATTAATATCATAACCCTTGTTATTACTATCAACCTTCTTAAGATATCCTAAAACATGTGACAATTTACAATCTGATGGATACACCCTTGCAGATATTGGAGTAAAACTCATACCTTTTATATCCAATTTATACTCTTCTAATATAGATTTCGTTTTAATGTCAACATAATTCTTAATTAACATTTCTTTAAATTCTCCTCCTGGAATACTTTTAGAACGAGTAATTACTGAATCCATAAAAAGTTTAGAAATCCCCGTATGTTTTTCTAATATTTCATAGTTAAAATTTTCCTGAATATCTTTGGGAATTATTTTAATCTGGTACAGAGGTTTATTATCAACTATAGGTTTATGATTTCTATCATATATAATTCCCCTAGGAGGGAACAATATATTTTTTCTCAAACTATTATTACCAGCTTTTTCTTTAAAAAATTCATTCTCAATAATTTGCAGAAAAAAATAACGATATAAAATTAAACATGAAATTGCTACATATATAAAAATTAATACTTGAATTCTTGAATTTTTAGACGAATTAGCTCTGTACATTATTATTTAATTTTTATAAAAGAATTAGCTATTATGAAGAATAAAATAAATGTAAAAAAAGATTGGAAGAAACTGATTAATAATATCACACTAAAAAAATCATTATAAAGAATAAAATAATAGAGCGAAAAATGAAATAAATATATTAAAAATATATTGAGATATTTCATTTTAAGACTCCATAAAGTATCATAATTCCTTATTGATAATAATAGAAAAACTGTTAAACTGGTAATAAAACTCAATAAGCCTAACTGGTCAACACTTATAATCATATCCTGTATAAGACCGTATAGAAATGCATAAAATATTAACTTATAAGAATTATTTAAAAAAACTAAAAAAGTAAAATAAACTAAAAATAAATTAAAATTGATTTCATGATTACTAAAAAGCATAATAGTAGGGAAATTAATTTGAATAATCAATATTAATAGAGTCACAAACACATAACTTATTTTTTTAATATATAACGAAGACATAATATAAATTGTTAATATCTGTTAAAATTTCAACAGCAACATCCTGAAATAATTTATTCTTTTTCTTATTGGTATTAATAACTCTAGCAACAGGTATATCTGGAGGATAAATCTCTGATACGCCTGAAGTATAAACAATATCATTTTCCTCTACACCTAATGTTTTAATAGTTCCTTCTAGAATACCCAATTTACCATATGTAGATTTAAATTGACCAATTGATATATTCTTACCAACCTTAATTGAGACTGAATAATTATTATCAGATATCAGTTGAACCTTACTGCTATTTTTACCTACATCAATAATTTTTCCTACCAAATATCCATTATAATCAATCACAGATAAATTATTGGTTATCCCATCATTTGAACCAACACTAATAGTAATAGATTCAATTGATTGAGATAAGCTTGAATTAGTAATTCTAGCAGGCTTTAAACTCATAGGAGAAAATACTTTTTTATCTTTAAAATCAAGCATTTCACGCAATCTTGTATTTTCTATTTCATAGTTATGATATTGTGCATTCAACAAAGATAGCTGTGCATTCTTGGTAGCTAAAAATTGATTTTCTTCTTTAGTTACCAATATATCTTTATACCAAACTTTTGGTTGAGATAAAAAAGAATATATATCTATAACAAAACCTTTAATTCTACTAGATGAAGAACCTTCATTCGAAAAAAAAATAACCATTGATAAGAAACTGGTTAATATGAGAGATAAAATGTTTTTATTAAAATTGAATTTTCTTAAAAAATTCATTACGGAGTTATTAAGACTTCTCTGTATTTTTTAATATCTTCTAGAACAATACCTGTTCCTTTAACAACAGATAAGAGAGGATCTTCTGCAACATGAACAGGGATACCAGTTTTATTTCTAATATGTTCATCTAAATTTTTCAGTAAAGCTCCACCACCAGTTAAAATAATACCAAAATCTATAATATCAGCTGCATGCTCTGGAGGAGTTTTATCCAAAGCCTTTTTAATTGCAGTGGTAATTTGGAATACAGTTTCAGCTAATGCTTGCCTTATTTCATCTGTAGATATTTCAATTGTTTTAGGCAATCCTGTAACTAAATCTCTACCCTTAACCGATATACTTTCCCCTGATGTTCTAACAGCTGAACCAACTGAGCATTTAATATTTTCTGCTGTTCTTTCACCTATACCTAATTTATGCTGATTTTTAAACCACTCAACTATTGCTTCTGTTTGTTCATCACCTGCAATCTTAATTGTTTCAATAGCACTAATTCCATTAAGAGAAATAACAGCAATCTCTGTTGTTCCTCCACCTATATCAACAATCATATTACCTATAGGCTTAGAAACATCAATACCTATACCTATAGCTGCAGCCATCGGCTCAGAAATCAAATGGATTTCACTAGCATTAGCATGTTCAGCAGACTCTTTAACTGAACGTTGTTCAACATCAGTAACACCATATGGTATACAGATAACTATCCTAGGCCTAGAAATTCTACTTCTTTTTATTTTTCTCATAAAACCCTGAATCATTGCATCTGTCATTCTATAATCTGCAATCGTACCATCTTTTAAAGGCCTTACAATTTCAATACCAGGGTGAGTTCTACCTAACATTTCTTTAGCCTCATTACCTATTGCTATAATATCTTCATCATGGACTTTTTTAGCAACTATAGATGGTTCATTTAATACAACTCCCTCACCTTTAACCCAAATAATTGTATTTGCAGTACCTAGGTCTATTGCAATATCTCCAGCAAACATACTATAAAATCTATCTAACATAACTAATGATTAAAATGCCTTTTATTTGTAATTATCATAAACATAGATTGTTTATTTACCTCTTCTAATACTTCTTTATCCCTTATTGAGCCACCTGGCTGTATAACTCCAGCTACGCCTTGTTCAGCAGCAAGCTGAACGCAATCAGAAAATGGGAAAAAAGCATCTGATGCCATAACTGTATTTTTTAATTCTAAACCATTACTTTTAGCTTTATCTATTGCAATTTTGACTGAATCAACTCGTGACATTTGACCTGCACCGACACCAATTAATTGCCTATCATTACTAAAAACTATAGCATTTGATTTAACATATTTTACCAATTTCCAGCTTAAATACAATGCTTTTAATTGCTTATTATCAGGTTTTATTTTTGAAACAACTTCAAAGTCTTTAAAGTCCTGCTCCATAATGTCTCTATCTTGTACTAAAAAACCATTAAAAACTGATCTAATTATTTTTTTATTTTTGTTTACATCTTCAATAGTAATCAATCTAAGATTCTTTTTCTTTTTAAGCTCTTTAAAAGCATCATCTGAAAACGAAGGAGCAACAATGCACTCTAAAAAAGATTTATTAATCTCAATTGCAGATTCTAAATCCACCTTTTTATTAAATGCGACAATACCACCAAAATAACTAACAGGGTCTGTTGCAACAGCTAATAAATATGCTTCTTTCAAAGTATTACCTGTTGAAAAACCACAAGGATTAGAATGTTTTATAATAACACAAGACGTATCATCAAAATCATTAACTATAGAATAAGCTGTTTCTATATCATAATAGTTATTATATGATAATTGCTTACCATGATGCTGTTTCCAATCTTGCTTAACATCTTCAGGCAAATAAAATGATGCGGACTGATGTGGATTTTCACCATATCTTAAATCATCTACTTTATTTAAATCTAATAATATTCTACTAGGATTATCATTTTTAGAAAAATAATTAGAAATATCCATATTATAATTTGCAGCCAGTTTAAATACTGATGATGCATAATCAACTCTTTCATCTAAATCAATTATACCTTCATTTGAACTAAAGGATTCCATGAATCTAGAATATTGTGAGGGATCACATAATGGAATAATATTTTGATAATTTTTAGCTGCTGCTCTTAACATTGATGGACCGCCAATATCTATATATTCAATAGCCTTATCTAAACTCAAATCTTTATCTATAGCTTCAGACTTAAAAGGATACAAGTTAACTACAACAATATCCAAAGTCTTACCTCCCATATCCGATAAATCATTCAAATGGCTTTCATTATTTCTATCTGCTAAAATACCGCCAAAAATCTTAGGATGTAAGGTTTTTACCCTGCCGTTCATCACTTCTTTTTGCTTTGTTATATCACTTACAGAAGTAACATTAATACCATTATCTTCCAGTATTTTTTTTGTGCCTCCTGTAGATATAATTTCAATGTTATTTTCATCAAGAAATTTTGCTAAATCAACAATACCTGTTTTATCCCATACGCTAATTAATGCTGTTTTTATTCTATTCATTTATCATAACCTTATTTTTATCAACTTGAATTTTATCATCACAAAACAATTCTACTACTTTCAAATATAATTTATATTCTTCCTCTAAAACTTTCTTAGATAGAGTAATCGCATTATCAGTTGTACTAACATCCACTTTATTTTGCATAATAATAGGCCCCCTATCATATTCATTATTTACAAAGTGAATAGTAACTCCTGTCACTTCATCCTTAGAAGCTATAACTGACTCATGAACTTTTATACCATAATAACCTTTTCCACCATATTTAGGTAATAAAGAAGGATGAATATTCATTATTTTATTTTTATATAATTGGATTAAGTTATTTGGAATTTTCTTCATAAATCCCGCTAATAAAATTAAATCTGGATTATATTCATTTAAAACAATTTCATATTCAATATCTTTATTTTTAGGATATCTAAAATCATTAATTATTTTATAATCAATATTATTTGCCATTGCATAGTTTATAGCTCCGCACTTAGGATTATTAGAAATCAGTAATACTACTTTACCATTGTTAATGTTTTCATGGATATTAATAAAATTAGTCCCTGAGCCCGATGCAAAAACAACTATCCTTTTATTATTTGCCATATATCCTATCTTTTATATCATTAACTATATTATTATAAAATTCTTTATCATTAAAAACATCAAAATCATCAGTTTTAACTATGAGCACATCTTCCTTAGGAAGTTTACTAATCCATCTATCATAATAGATATTTAAACTATGAATGTATTCTGATGATATATCCGATTCATAATCTCTTTTTCTATTTTTAATACGAGACATCAAGGTATCAGTGTTAGCTTGTAAATATATAATAAGGTCGGGTTTCCTTATGAATTTTAACATTGCATTGAAAATCTCACAATAAGTTTTAAAATCTCTATCTGACATATGGCCTAATTCTACAAGATTAGATGCAAAGATTTCTTTATCTTCATAGATTGTCCTATCTTGTATAAAGCTACTATTACTCTCTAATAATTTAACTTGAGATTCAAAACGTGTATATAAAAAATAAATCTGCAAATTAAAACTCCACCTTGACATGTCATTATAAAAATCAGATAAATACGGATTATCTATGACTGACTCATAAATAGCAGAAAAGCCTAAATCATTAGATAATTTCTCCGTTAGAGTGGTTTTACCAACTCCAATATTACCTGCAATACCTAAATTAAATTTATCCTTCAAACTAATATCCCATTTATGCTATGATTATCCATAAGTTTAACTGTTTTAATCTGATTTGTATAATTTTCTTTACTCTCAACATTAACACGTATATAATTTTCTGTCCATCCACTAAGTATGCCATCTGTATACTTTTCAAATAATATATTTAATTCTCTATCAATATTATGATCAATAAACTTTCGATATTTGATTGTAGATAACCTCTTAAGTTTATCTCTACGCATGGCTTTAATAGATGGATCTATTTTAGATGCTATCTTTTGTGAAGATGTATTTTCTCTTTCAGAATAGGTAAAAACATGTAAATAAGAAATATTTAATTTTTCTAACAAATTATAAGTCATATTAAAATCTTCATCAGTTTCTCCTGGGAACCCAACTATAACATCAACACCTATACAAACACCTGGGATTTTATCACTGACTTTATTAATAACCGATATATAGTCCTCCAAGGCATATCTGCGTTTCATAAATTTAAGAATTTTATCTGAGCCTGATTGCAAAGGGATATGTAAATGAGGCATTGCTTTATCTGATTTTGAAATTAATTCAACAATTTCATCTGTTAATAAATTAGGTTCAATAGATGAAATTCTATATCTATGTAAATCATTTAAAGACTCTATTTCTACTAATAAATCATATAAACTTTCATTATGTTGCTTACCAAAATCTCCAATATTAATACCACTTAATACAATTTCTTTTGTCCCATTTGATATAATATTGTCCAACTCCTTAATAGTATCTTTTACATTAAAACTACGACTAGCACCCCTTGCATTTGGTATGGTACAATAGCTGCAATTATAATCACATCCATCTTGGACTTTTATAAAAGCACGAACACGCTCTGACAATGAATAAGATATATTAAATTTTTCGATATCCTTTATATCAGATATTGAATATGAATCATCTAGCTTATCTTCATAAATAATATCGCTAACATTAAATTTATTTTCTGTACTAACAACTGCAGCAACACCATCTAATTCACTGATTTCTTTTGGTTTTAATTGTGCATAACAACCAAAAACAACAATTTTAGTTTCTGGAAATTTATTATGAATTGTTTTAATCATTTTTTTTGCTTTGTTATCAGCTTTTTCAGTTACAGAACAAGTATTAATCAAGCAAATATCTGCATAATCATCTATTGAAACTTGGCTTAAACCTTTATCTATGACTTGTCTTGCTATATATGATGAATCTGCAAAATTAACTTTGCAACCAAAAGTATGGTATGAAAAAGTTTTATAAGGTGTTCCCATAGGACTAATTTATTAAAAATGTTGGTAGTATTACAATGATATCTTCATTAAATAATGCTGAATTTTTCCAAATAATAGGTGTGTCTTTTCAATCAATTCAAAACCATTATTTTTATAAAAATTTAAAGCATTATCTCGCGCATGCAATATAACATATTTTCTATGGTTATCTTTTGCATTTTCAATAAGCTTTAATAATATTTTTGAGCCAATACGATAACCTCTAAAATTTGGTTCTACAGCCATGTATCGAACTTGAGAATTATCTTCATCTACATGATGCAAACGGCCAACGCCTACAATCTTACTATTATTATCAAAAACTGCAATATGATAGCTATCATCTTCAATATCGTCTTTTGCTGAATCTATATCATTTGAGAATTCACTTCTAAGAATTTTCCATCTTAAGAAATAATAATCATCCCATTCTTTACTTGTTTTAGGACTCCTTATATCATACTGAGATAATTCACTTTGCACGAATTGATGGATTCCTTTCATTGTATTGCGCTTTAGCTTCACATTCTTCCCATAAATAACACCAATTACACAAAAAACTTGTTTTAGCAGGAAATGAATTTTTCTTTTTTGCATCAATAATTTGATGAACCTGGTTTAAAAGATCTTCTTTATGTTCATCAAGTTCCATATTACTCTTGATTATTTTTATATGTTGTTTGGATGGATCTTTTTCTTTTAAATAATGCCAATTTAAAGTGATTTCTTTATTGGATTTATCAATTGATTGAACAGCCTTCATATATATAAATAACTGCAAATCTTTCTTAAGCATTCTAGCTGTCTTAGGCTTACCTGTTTTATAATCATGAATTGCGATAGATTCACCATTATCATCCAGTCTATCAATAACCGTTTTAAAATTAAATGAATCAATTTTAAATTCAATTTTCATTTCTACACCCTTAACATTACTATAATCAATTGTAGGTCCACCATTTAACTTATAGTAATTACGAAGACACTCTAAGCCCATCTTCTTAAAATGCTGAGTATTATATTGCTTTTTTATTTGTGCGATAAAAATATCATCATGCCACTTCTCATTCCAAATCTGATTATATTTTTCTTCTATATTATCCCATATACAATAATCAAATTTATCATTATAAAGCCATTCTAGAACCTCATGAACAACCTTACCCATAAAAGCCTCAATACTATCATGCTTCTTATAAATTTTATCAATATAGATTAATTTGTATTTTTGAGGACAACTAGAATAAGTACCCAGCTGTGAATATGAAAAAGAATGTTGTTTTGCAGTCATTAGAACCTGATATCCCAACCTAAAAATGGATAAAAGAAGAGTCCTGATTCATAATTATCACTAATCAACGGGTTAGCTAAACTACCTATATCTTCATACCCTAAAAATTTTGGACTATCAGTAAGAATAATTCCTAAACTTATAAAGTTAGCATGTGTAACTCTCATCTGATAGCCAATTGATATATTAGTATCAAAATCAGGTAGACTACTCCATTCTCCATCAATTGATGTAAAATTATTTTCACCATAAAACAACTTATTAGTTGATGGTACTATATAAATACTAAAAAATATTCCATCACTATTATATTTTTTTTGATATAAATAACCAATAGCATGTGGATCACCAAATGTTATATAAAATGCTGAAGCATCTGATACTCTAAATTTTTTTTGTATAATTGAAATGCCAGTTTTATAATATTTTCCACTACCATATGGTTGAAGACCAAAGGACCAATTCCTATTATCAGAACCAGAGCAATAAAAAATATCTGATATTAATCCCCCGCATTCACCACATGCATCAATTACAGCATCACCACCACATAATCCTGCACAATCCTCAATTGTGGTACCACCACATTCACCTGCACAATCAACCTCTAAAAGGCAGTTGCCATCACAATCATAATTTTTTTCTTTATATACACAGCTATTATTATCTATAGAAGCGTTGGGATTATAATTACAAGCCGTACTATCTAAACAACCATGAGTAACAACCTCTTCTCTTTTTATTATATCAACTTCATTTGCTTTAATAATAATAGAGCTTCTACCTGATTTAACTTTATAATAATCACCGGGTTTTTGTTCAATGATTGTACCATAAACGACTGAACCATCTTTAAGATATATAACATCCTCATAAACTGTAGAGAACAAGAAAGATATAACAAATAATATAGGAAATAATATTCTTAACATTGATAACACTCGTAATAACCAAATCTATTAATAAATATAAATCTCTTATTACGATATTGCCAAATTTCAAACTCACCATTCTCATTAAATTCAAAATCCACATCGAGTGGTCTGCCATACATAACATAAATTCTACCCTGATCTGAATTAGAACCTGGATTTCCTATTTTCTTAAAATTTGAATTGGCATATTTAACTCTTTTATAAAACTCACGTAATAAAGTTGGATCTTTTTTATCCAACCAATAATTCTCAATATATTCAATTTTCTTAGTACTATCTAAATCTGCATACTCAACATATTCTTTATGATTTAGCATATAACTTTCCATGGGTTTTAATAATGCCTGATAATCAATAATCACCTCTTCCTCTTTTTTTATAATTATGGATTTAATTTTATGAATATCTTTATAGTAGCAATTAATAACCAATTTATTATACGTCATATCACCAATAGGAACAGGATATAATTCAACCATATAATTACGTAAATCAGTTGAGGGAATTTCATATTTCAATACATTATTACCATTAATATTTTTATTAAGTATTTCAAATCTAACGGCATTATTATCAATATTATCATCAACAACCTGATACTTAATCCATAGTGTATCTAAGCCTTCGAGTTCAGAATCATCTAAATAGTCTATATCTAAATATTCGTCATTATTCTTAACAAACAATTTAATATCACTTAAATAACCATAATCACTTACAATTAAATTCTCTTCATATCTATAATATTTACGATTGGGATAATCATTGATAGCTAACTTCATCAAAGGTTCATCCGTAGACTTTATTTTAAAAGAGAAATGTCCAATATAATCTTTTCTATATTTGGTTTTTTCAAAATAATTAACATATATATTCTCTGACCATGAATTATTATAAAGTATACTATTTCCAGCATCTATTACATCAACCGATAAGCCTATATTAGAATTAAATCCATCCTCATCTCTTGTAAATATTAATTTTGAATAAGGTATAAAATAATCGACATCAAATTGAACAAAGCCATCTTCTAAAATATAAATATCATAGCTCATTTTCAAAGGATTCTCATCCTCTGGTTTTATTTGTCTTCCTCCGCTGCAAGAAAAAAACAAGAATATTGATATCAGTAAAACTCTATTTTTCATAGTGGTATTTATCCCAATTATAAAAAGACAAGCCATTGTCCGTACTAAACCAAACCCAACTTTCATCGCACTCAATATCATTAATTTTATCTGATATAATCCCATCTGTCTTATCATACTTTAGCTTATTTCCAGTATTCATATCATATATCATAGCACTATTTTTATTATGTGCCCAAATATAATTATTACATACATCAAAATTCTTTATTTTATCATATTGAAATAAAAAATTCAATTTATTATCAGCCCATAAATAAATAGCATTATTCTTTGATAAGAAAATACGATCATCCACTATTTCAATATCTTTAAATTTTCTTTTAGATACAATATCATATTCCTCTGTATCAGTATTCATTTTTAATAAACCAATATCCGTTAATAAATATAAATCATCACCTAATATATCTATATCAATAATACTCTTATCAATCAATTTAGTAAAATATGATGAAACAGGCTTATTAATGAGTGTAGAAACAGTCATCAGCCCTCCTTGAGTGGCTAAATACAGCACATCTTCATGATACTCAATATCTAATATAATATCATTTATCAAACCATCTCCTACATTTAATAGGTTCCATTTATCCAAAGCAATATCATATATCAATAAACCTGAATTAGTAGCAATATATAAAGTATTATTCATTCTATATAAATCATTAATATCTTTCACCATAACCTGAGGGTATTTATTTTGATAATACTTTGTCCACATATTATTCTTTTCATCCCAATAAGATAAAAAAACCATTTCTTGATTATATAAAATATCAGAATAATTATATATCCAATCTTTATCAGCTATCCACCATCCTCCATTATCATCTAAATAAGCAATATTAATATTAGATATAGGTGGAATAGATTTAAATTCTTCTATTTCATTTGAATAAGGAGCAGTAAAAAATATTTTTCCAGAATCAGTACCAAACCATTTATATTCATTAGGCTCATCTAAAAAGCATGTAACTTCTACAACCTTCCCATTTTTTTCAAACTCATTATATCTTGTTATTTGCCAATCATCAAACATATAATAATTCATTAAATTAATATTATTATTAAAATCACTATTATATGATGATGACCAATTAACTGATGCCAATTGAAAATCTACATCTTCATTTAATATATCATTTTCTACACGTCCTGTAAATGGATTTAAAAATAAAAATCTATTATTGCTTGTCTGAATCACAATATAATCAGAGCTAGAGCCTATATTATAAACATTCTTATAAGAAAATAAATCCAAGCTATCAAATCGTATTTTTAACCAAACAGTACTTAATTTTGATTTAAACATTAATTCTTCTCTATTCATCATCCAATAATTATCTCGATATAAATCATAATGGATAATAAAAATATCCTTATCTTCTACATTATTTAGAAGATAGTCTGAATAATAAAAATCTTGCGATATTTTATCATAAACAAAAAGTCCATTTTCTGATGCAAATAACACCTGATTTCTATTATAACTAATTGAAGTTATCTCTTCTGGTGAAGTTATAGAATACCAAGTATCCTCATTATAAATAAAGTTTTTTGATAGGGCAAAATTAAAAATAATTAATATATATAATATTTTTCTCAAAGTATATATAATATACAAAAAAGCCGCTTATTTTATAACAGCGGCTTTTTTGTAATACTTAGTTATTTATCAAAATGAAATTAACGTAATAAAATCATTTTTTTAGTAATAATTCCAACATTATGAGTTAATTGATAAATATAAACTCCTGATGGAACTTCTACATTTGAATTATTAGTACCATTCCATTTAACATCATATGAACCACCAGTATAATACTTAGAAGTTAAAGTTTTAACATAATTACCTAAAATATCATAAACTTTAATTTCAACATAGCTTCCGCCCATTGCAACATCAAAATCAATTGTTGTAATAGGATTAAATGGATTTGGATAATTCTGTGATAAACCAAATGATTCCGGAGTACTGATACCCGAATCTAGAATATCACATGCATCTGCATCACAAACAAGTTCTACAGAACCATCTAATAAAGTACATTCATAACTTGGACCATTACCACCACATTCACCACATTCATCAAGAATATTTCCATCACAATCACATTCACCCATCATTTCATCAGGGTATGAACATGAACCATCATCATCCGTAGCAGATGGATCATAGTTACATGCATCCATATCTGTACATCCATATGCTGGACATTCACCACATGTTTCTGGGCAAAGTTCTCCAATTGTAGCGACACCACCCCAAGCAAAATCACAACCAAATTGCGCGGCGGCAGATTCACAATCAAATGGAGCAACAGCAGAATCATCATCTGCACATGGTGGTGCAAATGAGATACTATTAATAGCTGTAAACAAACCATTAAAAACACCAGAACCAGATGAAGTACCATAGGTTACATCATATTCTAATTCTTCAGATGCTTTCCATACTTTAAGAGACATTGTATTACCATTTAAAGCACCTGGTAGAATAGGACCTCCAAACTCAGATAAATTAACTGATTCAATACCAACTATCTCAAGCTGAGCACCATTCCAAATACCTGTTCCAACTAAGATTTCACCTGTTGCACCTGTAGAGTCTATAACTCCCATTGAATCATATACACCCAATTCATCACCAGCATCCAATCCTTCAATTGTATTTTGGAAAATAAATAATGTAGATTCACCTGTTTCTGCAATCTCTACATTGAAGTGAGGAGGATCTTGTGGAACCAATTCAATACTATTAATAGCTGTAAATAAACCATTAAAGATACCAGAGCCAGATGAAGTACCATAAGTTGCATCATACTCCATCATTTCAGAGCTATCCCAAACTTTAAGGGACATTGTATTATTTGGAGTAGCACCTGGAAGTATTGGACCACCAAATTCAGATAAATCAACAGCTTCAATAGCAACAACTTCTAATTGAGAACCTGTCCAAGTTCCAGCGCCTACTAAAATCATACCTGTAGCACCAGTACTATCAATAACACCTGCCATGTCATAAAGGCCAACTTCATCCCCAACATCTAAATTATCAATTGAATCTTGAAAAATAAATAATGTAGATTCACCTGTTTCTGCAATATCTAAACTAAAATGAGCATCACCTGTCATAGGACAATCAGCAGCATCGCAAACCATAGAGCCATCATCACACATGACATCAGCACCATTACCATCACATACACCACATTCATCAACCATAGCAGCACCACCACATTCGCCAAAACAATCTACCATCAAACCATCACAACAACCATCTTCATTTAAACCTGTACCACCACATTCACCGCATTCATCAACTACAGCTGATCCACCACATTCACCAAA
>CETG01170262.1_pt1 | contig 31923 bp, 35 predicted proteins | sample 361471 | NCBI WGS metagenome assembly CETG01 (sample SAMEA2622696, study PRJEB7988) | marine metagenome | isolation source: saline water (ENVO:00002010), including | reverse complement strand
TGTTTATTAGCCCAATTCCAGACAAGCCAATCCATATACCTGATTCATAGAAACCTTAGATTGAATTCCCTTATACATCCTATATGTATTAGACATCTCCTTAAAACCAAGTCTCTCAAAAAGATATTTACTATAAGGGTTTAATCCTGGTGAATCTATAAAAACTGTACCAGGATGTTTAAGGATAAGACTCCTTATAAGAAGTTCTGCTAAAGGAGGTGTATCTGCAAGCAACGGTCCAATCCTCCAGCCCCTTCCATTCTTTAATAAACAAGGTCTAATTCTTCCAAAACCATGACAATTATCAAATTTATCAACAATTACTAATACTTGTCCAGATTTATTATCAAGCCAATCTTTAATAAAATGTGGCCTAGGAGTAAATTCTCTATTTGCATCATATGTATGTAATTTCTCTGAAGGGATTGACATAGCATCTATCACATTAAGACCGTTAAATTCATCAAGATATAATTTATCTGCTAGAAAGCCCTCATTCCCATCCCATTTCCATCTAATTGTCGTAGATGATAATTTAAAACCCCATTTTATATAATCTTTTATCCTATTAGGAGCAGCTTCTAGTCCTATACATGGAGTATTAATTAAATGCTTTAAAGCATGTTTCCATAGTTCGACTCCATAGCCATTTCCTCGATATTTCTCAGAAACAATAAATAATCCGATGAAGCCATAAGAGTTATTATATTTGATGCCTGCAATACAACCTATAGGTTTATTATCAAAACAACCAATCCAGATACCTTGATTATCTGTACTTTTATAAATACTTACATCTCCTATTCCTGGAGCAAAACCTTCTGATCTAGCCCATCCTGTAACAGTAGAAATATCATTATTCTTTAGTGGTCTAATGTTAAACAATGAACTTCTAAATAGAGAAAGGAATAAAATCTATGAATATTATTAATATAATGGGAATATTTTATATTGACATATAAATATTACATAATTAAATATTAATATTTTATTGATCAAGATTTTTAGAATATGATATAGGTGCGATCACTAAAAATAGAGTCCACCAAATCAATATTATAAAAGCTGTAATAGAGGTAATTATTATGTTCGCAAAAACAAACCACGTTGTTATTGTTATTAGAAATCCAGTTAATATAATTGACCAAGGCTGACACCAGATTGGTTTATCATTCCAAAAAGTAAAAAATAAATTTATAAATAATTTTAAATTCACTTGTATTTATTTAAATCACCTGATTGGTTTAACATTAATAATGAATCATATCCACCAACGAATATATCATCTATAAAAATTTGAGGAAATGTATTTACTTTAGTAATATTATTTATTAAATTAAAATCTTCATCTCCTTTAACTACTATTTGTTTATAAGGAATATTTAGTCCTTTCAGTAATCTAATGGCTCTTTTTGACCATGGGCAATTATTCAATATATATATTTTTATTCTTTCATTAGATTTTTGTACAAATACCTTTTTCTTGTTAGATCCCGGTAAATCATTTTGTATAAAGCCTAATAATATAGAAGCACCTTTATTAACAACAGATCCTATTTTCAAATGTCCTCCCCATACTTTGCAGCTGCTATCTGAAACACTTAAATGAAGATGACATCCTTCTGGTGAGAGTGTACCATTTAATGTAATTATCTCTAAGTTACCTTCAATAATTGTTGGTTCTTCGTTATCTGGACATAAAAAAGAAGACCTTGATAAATTTCCTACAACACTAAGTACATAACCAAAAGAATTTTCTTTGGTAGCAATTTCATCTAAGCTTAAAAGCAAGTCAGAACCTGGAATTAATTCGAACGAAGTTGTTAACATAGGAATATGGTTATATTTCTATTAAAATAAAGTATATCCTAAACGGAAGTTAGATTAAATTTGCTCAATTATTCTCTAATTTACGAACTATGTAAAACATTGAAACCAAAGAACCTATTAAGATTAACAGAAGAAAATAAGTCAATTTAAAATATCTTATAATTTTTATTATTGCACTTTTATTTATCGATTGCATATAAGTTAATATTTATGCATACAATTGCATTTTCTTTATTTATTTTTTATAGTAAAGTAATGAAATTAATTTTTAATAATAAATCACTTCTCAGAATTACTGCAAATTTTCTAACACTACTAAGAGGTGTATTAGCTGTTCCGCTGATTATTTCCCTAGAGAGTCAACAATTTTTATTGGCATGGATTTTGATATTAATTGCAGGTGTAAGTGATTTACTTGATGGATACCTAGCAAGGAAAGCCGGAGGAGGAACTACATGGGGGGCTCGCTTGGATCCACTCTGCGACAAAATATTTATTTGTGCTCCTTTAATCTATTTAAGTTCTAAAGGTATTTTACCTTTATGGGCAGTTTGGCTTCTAATAGCAAGAGAGCTAATAATTTCAGGCTGGCGCTCGAACCATATACAAGGTGCTCCAGCCTCTTTGTTAGGCAAATCAAAAACAATCTTACAATTTCTTTCTATATGTTTAATCTTTTTACCTGATAATATAGTTAATTATGAATTATACCTATTTGCTAATAAATTAGGTTTAATTTTATTTTGGCCTTCATTAATATTAGCTTTACTATCTGCCTATAAATATATTAAAACAGGTTCAGATCATTACTAAAATCAATATCCTCTTTTATTTCAAAAGAATAATCATTTTTAAAACTATCCTTAAGGCCTTCTTGAAGATCGAACTTTTGTTTCCAATTTAAATCGTTTTCAAGAAGTGAGATATCGGTAAAAAAATGTTCTAAACGCAATGGGAATGCTTTCCTAGCTTTAGATTCAAGTTGTGAAGGATCAAATGATTTAAGTTCTACTCTTGAAGGGTCTATTTGACAGGCAATTGCAGCATTTCTAATTAAACCTTTAAATGTAACTCCGTTTTTACCAGAGCAGTTATAAATTTTATTTTCCGCTTTAGGAGAGTCAATGCTCAACATTATTGCATTTGTTAAATCTTCTACATGTCCCAATTGGGTTATTGTTTCTCCTCTACCAGGCAATGGAACTGGCTGATTATTTGTAATACGATCAAAAAACCATTTTTCAATTGGATTGTAATTCCCTGGCCCATAAATATAAGTTGGTCGAAAAATCGTATAAGGTATATTCTCCTTCCTTAACCATTCTTCAGTATGTGCCTTTCCTATATGTCTACTTTTACTGTCTATTAAATAATCTTCCTTGATAGGTAAGACTTCTGATGTCTGATATATTCCTGCTGAACTTATATAAATGAAACGATAATTTGGTTTTCCTGTATATGAAATAACTTTTTTAGTGTCCTCTAATGTCCTTCCGGAAGAATCAATTATTATATCAAACTTCCTTCTTGATAAGGACTTAAGATCACTATCATTCTGTCTATCTCCTTTTAAATGTTCTACATGATCTGGGACAGGAAGTTTTCCTCGAGTAAATAAAGTTATTTCATATCCTTTTTTTACTAAAGCCCTTACTAACGATTTTCCAATAAAGCGTGTACCGCCCATTAAAAGAATTTTCAATTGACTTTTGAAATAAGTACAGTTCTATTCAAGCGCGTTAAGAGGCTTCCGAATCAAAACATTGAGATGCAATATATATATATAAACAGCTTTCACTAATAATGGATATTATTCCAGCCATTGATTTGCTTGAAGGTAATTGTGTTCGACTAAATCAAGGTGATTACAGCAAGGTTACTGAATTCAATACTGATCCTGTCTCTCAAGCACTTAAATGGCAAGGTCAAGGGGCTACAAGACTCCATCTTGTAGACCTTGACGGAGCAAAAACTGGTAATCCCGTTAATGATTCCTCTATTCGTTCTATAACGAACTCTTTGAATATCCCTATCCAAATAGGAGGAGGAATAAGAACATATGAACGTGCTAAAGAATTACTTGATTACGGCATTGACAGAGTAATTCTTGGGACTATTGCTATTGAGAACCCAAGACTAGTAGAAAAACTGGTTAATAAATTTCCTGGTAAGGTTGTAATAGGAATTGATGCCAAAGAAGGAAAAGTTGCTACTAGAGGTTGGCTTAAGCAAAGTGAACTTAAAGCAACAGAACTAGCTAGAGACCTATCAAAACTAGACATAGCTGCAATTATTAGTACTGACATATCAACAGATGGAACATTAAAAGGACCTAATATTGAATTCCTAAGAGAGGTCGCTTCAGTTAGTTCTGCTCCCATAATTGCTTCGGGAGGGATTGGTTCAATATCAGACCTTCTTTCATTAATTGCCTTAGAGCAATATGGAGTTAACGCAGTGATTGTTGGAAGAGCCTTATATGACGGAACAATTGATCTAAAAGAAGCTATAAAAGCAATTGGCGAGCCAAGATATCAAGATCCCTCAACAAATTTAAATGGCTCATTTGCCTAAATATTCTATAAAAAAATATGTATTCGTAAAAAATAAACTATTTGATACTGGTTGACTTCAATAGTTTTAGTTACCTTTGGATATAAAAGAAAACTGGTGATTTAATTGGAAGAATCCAGGCAAAATCAGATACTCATATATGCTCCTGATTTACTAGGAGAGACACTTTCTGTTCAATTGTCCTCAGTAAATAAAAATATTAAAGTTCTTTTATCTAAAGAAGATTTAACTAGTCAACCAAAGCTTGTGATATGGAGTATAGATAACAACGAACTACCAAATACTATTTCATTAGAACTAGCAAGGCTTCAGGAACGTTGGGACCCTTCACCTATATTGCTTCTTTTACCAGAAAATATAAATCTAAATCCAGATCAGATATTACAATATGACTGTCCAGGTTTATTGCAATCTCCAAATCTAAAGACATTAAATGAAGCCATTAATATATTGATGGCTGGAGGTAGATTTGTTCGTATTAATGATCAAAAAACTGTCAAGAAAAAGCAATTTGAATCTTCATTTGGCTTAGGACAATGGTTATTAATAAGTGGCACACAAGAAATAAACAATGCACTTGAAGATATAGCTAAAGCACTCAAGTATTCATCTGAAAATCCACTTTTAACTTTAATTATTCTTGGAAGGAAAAGGGAATTAAATCAAGCAAAATCTTTATTAAATTATCTCTGGGGTCCTCCTCAGTTATCAATTCAGCCTTTGAATGGAACATATTCAAAGAGTAATATATCTAATGATAATTATACAATGGAAATAAAATTAAAGGAAAAGAATCCAATAGCAGTATGTGAAGAAATCTTCTCTAGAATTAATAATTCAGTTCAAGGTCAGTTAATAAATTCAACAGGAAATTTACTTGCACTTGAAGGTCTTAAATCCTCCTACAGGAAAGAACTTCTTACTTCTCTTTCTAATCAGTTAAATCAAGTCATTCTGAAACTTAGGGATGATAAGGAATCAAATAATAAATTACAAGAAACATGGACTGAACTACAACCACAACTTAAACAACAAACTCTTAGATCATTAATTGGTAACTATACAAGGCTTGAATTAAATGGGGAACCAAAAGCAGTAGGAGATGAACTAATATCAAGATCTGATCTGAATTATAATGATTATGAACTTCCTTGTTCATTAAGGTTTCTAGAACCACTAATACTTAATAAGCCTTTACTACTAGAAGGAAAATTAATCTCTCCAGATGATCCAAGATCAATTATCCATCTTGAATTACTACTAAGTAATTGGATAATAAGAACAGCAGAACTTATAAGTTCTGAAATAATAAGTATATCTTCGGATTGGCCGGAGTTTAGACATTATATTCTAAATAATAATTTAGTCTCTACTAGGGAACTAGAAAAGCTTAGGAATCAATTAAATAGCCAGAACCAATTACAAAATTTGTTTACTAGGCCAATAAGGTTATATGAAAGCAAAAGATTATTTTATATAATTAAAAATGGCAATATAAAGACGACATTAGTTACAGAACCTCGCGATGATGAATTACGCAAGTTGGACTGGTGGCAACAACAAGTAACTCTTTTAGTTGAAGCTAGAGATGCAATAGCCCCTCAATTACAATCTCTAATAAAATATCTAGGCGATTTAATGGTAATTATACTTACAAAAGTAATAGGTAGAGCTATTGGTCTAGTTGGCAAAGGAATAGCTCAAGGTATGGGAAGATCCTTATCAAAAGGTTGATTTCCTAATATCTACAAATAAATATCATAAATCTCTTTGTTTATTTTATAATCGATGCATGATTAAATTAGCAAAAGCTTTATTAACTTCTTTATTAATTTTCTTCTGCCTTATTTCAAGAGCAGATGCATCATTAGATAATGATAATTATGAGGGCAATATATTTACAATAGTTACAGGTAATGGAGCTTTGGTTCCTCCACCTACGACTCTTTCAGAATCTTTTAATAGCAAAAGAACTTCTGTACTTGTTTTTTATCTGGATGACAGTGCAACAAGTAAATCTTTTGCACCTGTGGTTTCTGGAATAAAGTTATTATGGCCAACAGAAATTGATTTACTACCCTTGACCATTGATGAACTACAAAATAAAAATACTAATGATCCAAAAGATCCTGCTACTTATTGGCATGGCAAAATACCCGAAGTTGTTGTTATAAATCCAGAAGGTAAAGTTATATTTGACGAAGAAGGGCAAGTGTCTATAGATAAAATAAATAAAGCTATAAGTAAGTCCACAGGTATAAAACCCAAAGAGTTTACAGTTAGTATAAAGAGTTTTAATGAATATAATAGTGAGGCAGCAAAAGATGGATATGCAGATCCTCGTTAAATAAAAGAATTATTATGATAATATTAATCTATATTTTAATAATACTCCTCTCAATTTTAATCTATATTGAGTTCTCTCATTACTTACAACCTTCTTCACCTTTAATAATAAGTTCCAAAAATTTAAAAATAAATTATATAGACTCTAGAATTGATCTTAGAATTTCAATAAATATCAATAACACTCATAATAGAATGGAGGTTATGATTCCAAGTCTCAAAGTAAAATCAACATTATTAGGTAATATTAAAACATCCGATTTAATTATCAAAACTAAAATAACACCTAAACATTCAGGGCTAGAGGAAAGAATCGACGGTTATTGGTCTCCATATATTTTAAAGTCCAAAGAAGAGACCAATGTATTAATCGAAATATCAATTACACCAAAAATAAATATAGATATCCAGTCTCAGATCGAAGCTGTTTGGGTAGATATATTCTGGAGAAACTATGGTCCTTTTGGACAAATAAAAAGAAGAGAAGGATTTGCTATAGGAATAAAAAAACCAACTTCTTCAATCAATTTTCATTCAAATAAAGCAAATGTTGAATTAATTCCAATAAAAACTCATATATTAGGTTCCTTTGATGACCCTATAGATGTAATTAAAAACTATTCATCATCCATATTAAAGAAAGGAGATATCTTAACTATTGGAGAGTCTCCCTTGGCTGTAATGCAAGGTCGTTATTTATTTCCTAGCTCTATAAAAGTTTCTTTATTATCAAGATTATTATGTAAGAATTTTCACCCTACAAGTAGTTTGGCAACTGCCTGTGGAATGCAATCCTTAATTAATATTGAAGGTCCTTCTAGAATATTTATTGCATGGTTAATTGGTGGGTCTTTAAAACTTTTTGGATTTAAAGGTTTTTTCTATCGGATTGCAGGTGCTCAAGCAAGACTTATAGATGACATAACAGGTACTACTCCCCCTTATGACAAAACAATTGTCCTAGGTCCTATAAATCATCAATCATTTTGTAATAAGGCATCTAAGGAACTAGGAATAGATGTAGCGATTGTTGATGTAAATGATCTTGGAAGAGTAAAAATTCTTTCATCAAGCCTTGGAAGCAATTTATCTCTAATTAACAATGCTCTTGTTTCTAACCCAGCAGGCAATGCAAATCAACACACTCCTCTTGTATTAATAAGGCCTTGCGAATAATCGATAAAAGATTTATTAATTAATATATGAAAGATATATTTAAAAATTTGGAACCACTTAAAAATGAAAAATTAATTGTTGAACCATTAAAGGCTAGCCACCTATCCATGCTTGCTTTAAGTGAATATACAAAACGACTTGGTTGGATACAAATTATGCTTTTAAAAACATGGCTTTCAGAAGCAGAAGGTAAGCTTCAGGGTATTCTCCCAACAAGGCAACCTAGATGTCTTGTTGCCTTGGAAAATGATGAGCTTTTAGCAGTTATTGTTCTTCAACCAAATAATAGAAAAGGCAGTTCTTGGTCTATTTCACTCCCGGAACTTATAAAAGAACCGTCATATTCAACATTAAACGATGTGCGTTTAAAGTTATTTCAACAATCATTTGAAATAGATAACAATGTAGCCAATAGTTGGCTTATAAGATGTTCTTCGCAAGATCAAAATAATTTATCATTATTAAGAGAATTAGGCTTTCAACCCTTGAAAGCTTTAAAAAAATTCAAATACGGTTCTAATTTAATTAATAATACAAATATTAAAGAAAAGGGAGAATTACTATCGAATCTTTCATGGCAAACCTTAAACAAAAAAAATGCGCATTCTCTTTCTCGTCTACGAAAGTCATCAGATTCTGTTCACTTAAGAGAATTACTAGACCATCAATCGATTGATTTACTTGATAGAAATGAGCCTAAGAATGGATTGCTTACTGTCAATAATAATTCAAGTAATATAACTGCTATTTTGGGATTAGTATCACCAATTTGTCCAAATGATCTATTTACATTGGAATTAATTAGAGATATAGCATGGGATGAAAGACTAATAGAAAGTATTCCAATAGTGATATTTGATCTTGTAAAAAAATATCCCCATATATTTGTAGAAACCTCAGTAGAAGATATTCAATCAATAAAACTCTTAACTCAAAATGGTTGGACAGAAGAATGTGAAGAAATTCTGCTAGGTAGAAGTTTATGGAAAAGAAAAGGAACTAACAAACTAAATCTAGGTAATGCCAGCCTGGAAGCTTTACTTGGTCAACTAAAAACAAATCAACCTCCACTTCCTTCTCCAATAAACAACAGATTTTTTTAATGGTAAAACCTAATCCAAAATCACTTTTAAGTTTTGACATAGGTAGAAAAAGAATTGGATTAGCAGGTTGCGATCCTCTTGGTATAACAGTCACTAGACTGCCTGCTATCCATAGAAAAGATTTCGAATTAGACCTGAAAGAAATTAAATTAATTTGCAATGAAAGGGCTGTTAAAGGCCTTATTATCGGCCTTCCTTTAGATGTAAACGGACAAGAAACGAATCAATCAAAGTTTTCCAAACGATACGGGTCTCGCGTCTCAGAGGCTCTTGCCCTGCCGATAGGATGGATAAACGAACATTTATCTACTTGGGAAGCAAAACAAAGGTTAGGACTATATAACGATCGATCAGGCAAAATAGATAGTGAAGTAGCAGGTCTGCTTTTAGAACAATGGCTAAGAGAAGGACCAGAGCTAGTTGAACTTCAATTGAGTACTACTCAAAAAAACATATAGATCTCAATTTAGATCTATTTACTTATAACTATTTTCACAAATGTCAATTCCAGAAACAAGTAATAACGGACAAGTGCCGACCGTCTTAGCTAAAGACAGTAACGGCAGAGAATTGCTTTGTTTTTTAGAGCAAATTATTCCCATAGATAATTCCGAATATGCCTTATTAACACCAGTAGACACTCCTGTTTCTTTATTTCGTTTAAATGATGAAGATGATCCAGAATTAATAGAAACAATTGAGAAAAATGAACCAATTCTCGAAGTAGCAGAAGTAATGCTTCAAGAATTTGACCTGAGATTAATTAGATCTCCTCTTACTCTTACTGTCTCTGGAGAATTAGAAGAACCTGAACCTGAAGAACTAGAAGAAGAAGATTATGATGAAGAATCTGAAACTTATGAGTTACTTGTAAGTTTTAAAGTTAAAGAAGAAGAATATGGTCTTTATATTCCTTTAGACCCTTTCTTTATTGTGGCAAAAATGAATAATAATCAAGCATTACTTATTGAGGGTGAAGAATTTACGCAGATTCAACAGAAAATAGAGAAAGAGTTGGGCGATAGAAATATATAAAATAATGAAAAATAATTTGCTTAAACCAACCTGGGATAGCAACCAAGCCATACATAATATCCAAATAAAAGATCTAATCAATCGTAATATTAAGGGTCTTATATTAGATGTAGATGGCACACTGTTGCCTGGAAAAGATGTAGAGTTACATGAATCAGTAAAAGTATGGATATCAAATGCTCAGAAACATCTTTTAGTTTATTTATTAAGTAATAATCCATCCAAAAAACGAATAAGAAAAATAGCAAATGAATTTAATATGAGTTTCACTTACAGAGCTTCCAAACCATTTAAAGGAGCTATTTTAAAAGCAATAAATGAGTTTGAATGTGATATGAATAACATAGCCTTAATTGGGGATAGATTATTTACAGATATATTGGGGGGGAACCGTGCAGGTCTTTATACAATTCTTGTAAAACCATTAGATTCCAATGGATTTCCATGTAAGAAAAATTACACTCAAAAAATAGAGAAATACATTTCTAAACTTATAGGAGGATATAAATAATGTCCTTATGGGTAATTAAAATAGGTACAAGCTTATTAAGAGGAGATAATCTATTGCCAACTAGAAAAGTAATAGAGAATTATTGTTCTTATATTGCTGAAGCTAAAAAGAAAGGACACAAAATAATCATTGTCTCTAGTGGTGCAGTAGGCCTTGGTTGCAGTCTCCTTAAAATCAAGAATCGGCCTACAGATATAACTTCACTACAAGCAATTGCTGCAATTGGTCAAGGTCATCTTATGGGTCTTTATAAAGAATCAATGAATAATTATGGATTACATGTTGCTCAAATTCTTTTGACTAGGTCAGAGCTTGGATCTCAACTCTCATATAGAAATGCAACCAAGACATTGCAAAGGCTTATTGATTGGGAAGTAATTCCCATAGTCAATGAAAATGACACAGTTTCAAATGAGGAATTGAGATATGGAGACAATGACACTCTTTCAGCATTAGTGGCTGGGGCCGTTTCAGCAGATCAACTAATCTTGTTAACAGACATCGATCGTCTCTACTCAAGTGATCCAAAAATCAACAAGTCTGCCAAACCAATAACTGATGTCCACAATCATAAGGAATTACAAGGTTTAGAAATGAATTCCTCTCAAGAAGGCCAATGGGGTACTGGTGGAATTAAAACTAAACTTAGTGCTGCACGAATTGCTACTGAAAGGGGAATTTGTGTACAGCTAGCAGATGGTCGTGATCCTATGAATTTAAGTAATATGCTTAACGGTTCTCGCGGAGGAACAGTCTTTCATCCAAGTCCTAAGCCTATTGGCAATAAAAAGAGTTGGCTCGCATATGCAATAAAACCAGTAGGTTCATTACAGTTAGATGAAGGAGCGTGTCTTGCGATAGAAGAACAAGGTGCTTCTTTGCTCCTTGTTGGGATAAAAAGTATAGAAGGATCTTTTAATGCCAATCAACCAGTAAATATCTTGACTAGTGAAGGTAAGGAAATTGCTCGAGGTATTTGTTCCTTAAGTAGTAATGACATTTCAAATGCAATAGATAATCATCTAACCTCTATGAAGTCTCATGTAGTAATCCATCGAGATGTTCTAGTACTTACAAAAAGCCTGGTTGACTAACTCAATAAAAGCTCACAATCCATCCAAAACTTTTTTCTCAAATGTTATTTAATCATTTAATTGATTTATTAAAGCAATCTGAAGCAAATTTGATTGATTACCAAATCAAAAACAATTCAAATATTATTAATGGAGCCTCTATTGAAAAAGCAGAGTCTGAAGAACTAACGTTTTTAGAAAAAGAAAATCATCTAATAAATTCATTAAACATAACAAATGCCTCGGCAATATTAATTCCTAACAAACAAGTTCTAAAAGAAAAAGCTAATTCTAAAAATATTTCATGGGCTTCATTCGATTTTCCTAAACTAGCTTTTGCTGAAGCTCTTAATTATTTAACCCCTGAATCAAAACCATATCCTGAAATTCATAAAAGTGCATTTATAGGAGAAAATGTTCTTATTGATGATCATGTTTATATTGGTCCTAATGTTTGTATAGGTGATAATTGCAGTATTGGAGAAGGTACTATTATTCACGCAGGAGTTGTTATCTACAAAGATGTTGAGATTGGAAAAGACAATGAATTTCATTCAAATTGTGTATTACAACGTAAAACAAAGGTTGGAAATAATTGTGTAATTCATTCTAATGCTGTTATTGGTTCTGAAGGGTTTGGCTTCATCCCAACAAAAAAAGGTTGGGTAAAAATGCCACAAACTGGATTAGTTGTAATTGAAGATAATGTTGAAATAGGTTGTTCGACAAATGTAGATAGACCTTCAGTAGGAGAAACAAGAATAGGTGAAGGAACAAAAATAGATAATCTCGTACAAATTGGACACGGAGTAATTATTGGAAAATCATGCGCAATGGCATCTCAAGTAGGAATTGCAGGAGGTGCAATTCTTGGGGATAACGTTATTCTGGCTGGTCAAGTAGGAGTTACGAATAGAGTCAAAGTAGGAGATAGAGTTGTGGCAAGTTCTAAATGTGGTATTCATACTGATATTGAACCAGGGCAAATTATAAGTGGATTCCCCGCAATACCTAATAGATTATGGCTTAAATGTTCAGCTAATTTCAAAAAGCTTCCTGAGATAGCAAAATCACTCAGTAAACTAAAGAAATAAAATAATTTAAAAGACACTCACACTTCAAATTATAAAAACACTAATGAATCAATACAAAATCTGCTTACTACCTGGAGATGGAATAGGACCAGAGATTACCAATGTAACTAAAAAAATACTTATTCATATAAGTCAAAAATATGGATTTAAGTTGATTTTTGACGAAAAATTATTTGGTGGCTCATCAATCAAAGAAATAAGCACTCCATTATCACAAGATACTTTAGATACTTGTAAAAATAGTGATGCAGTTCTTCTTGCGGCAATCGGTAATCCTATCTATGACAATCTTCCTAGAGATAAAAGACCAGAGACAGGTTTATTAAAATTAAGATCTGGTTTAAATCTTTTTGCAAATATACGACCTGTAAAAATCTGGCCATCTTTAATGAATGCAAGCAGCCTTAAACCAGAAATCATAAGAGGCGTTGATTTAATGGTTGTAAGAGAATTAACTGGTGGGATTTACTTTGGAGAACCAAAAGGAAGAATAAAAACAGATGGAGGAGAACGTGCCTTTAATACAATGTGTTATTCATCAAAAGAAATAGAAAGAATTGCGAAAGTAGCTTTTGAGCTTTCTATAGAAAGGGATAAAAGAGTTTGCTCAATAGACAAAGCAAATGTTCTTGATGTAAGCCAACTATGGAGAGAGAATGTAGATTTAGTAGCTAATGAATACCCCAATATCCAATTAAATCATTTGTATGTAGACAATGCAGCAATGCAACTAGTAAAAGAGCCCACTCAATTTGATGTAATCCTTACTGGAAATCTTTTTGGGGATATTATTAGTGATGAAGCAGCTATGCTTACAGGCTCAATAGGAATGCTACCCTCAGCATCATTAAATAATTATGGTCCTGGATTGTTTGAACCTGTACATGGTTCTGCTCCTGATATTGCTGGACAAGATAAAGCAAATCCAATAGCAATGATACTTTCTGCTGCAATGATGCTAAGAATTTCATTAAAACAATCAAAGGCAGCACAAGAAATAGAAAATGCAGTAGAAAATACTCTTTCAAAAGGATTTAGGACTCCTGACATAATGAGTGAAAACTGCATATCAATAGGTTGTTCTCAGATGGGAGAACAGATACTTGAATCAATTAATTAAAAGATTTCATTCAGAAATAAAAAAATATGACTATTTAATCAATGATTTGGTCTTATGACCTGCGAAAATCTGAATGTTTGATTTAAAAATAAATGTCGAAGAGTCATCCAGTCGTTGCAGTAACCGGTTCATCCGGAGCAGGAACAAGCACAGTCAAAAGAGCTTTCGAGCATATCTTTGCTCGTGAAGAAATAATTCCTGCAGTAGTAGAAGGTGATAGTTATCACCGGTTTGAAAGGATGCCAATGAAGGAAGCCATGGCAGAAGCCCTTGCAAAAGGAGAAAATTTTTCGCATTTTGGTCCTGAAGCAAATCTTTTCGACAAATTAGAAGAACTGTTTCGTACATATGGCGAAACTGGAAGTGGCCAAAAAAGATACTATTTACATAGCCAAGAAGAAGCAGAAGAACATAATTCTCGTTTAGGGACTGAACTTGGAGCAGGTCAATTCACTCCTTGGGAAGAAATTCCTAATGGAACCGATTTACTTTTCTATGAAGGTTTACATGGAGGAGTTGTAGGAGAAAGTTATGACGTAGCTTCTTTAGCAGATCTTCTTGTTGGAGTAGTTCCTATTACCAACTTAGAGTGGATACAAAAGATTCATCGTGATAATGCTGAGCGTGGATATTCTGCTGAAGCTATTGTTGATACTATTCTTAGAAGGATGCCTGATTACATAAATCACATATGTCCTCAATTTAGTAAAACTGATATTAACTTTCAAAGAATCCCAACGATTGATACTTCAAATCCATTTATTTGCAGAAATATTCCAACACCAGATGAAAGCTTTGTAATAATTCACTTCCGAAAAGGTGCTAGAGAAAAGTGGGGAATTGAATTTCAACATTTGTTAGGAATGATTCATGACTCCTTCATGTCAAGTCCTACAAGTATTGTTATAAATGGCGGAAAAATGGGTTTTGCAATGGAATTAATATTAACTCCAATAATTCATAAAATGATAGAAGAAAAGAATAATTCATAAGTAAATATCTCCTCTTGATTTTCATTTAATTTATATATAAAGATAGTCTTTGCTAGAAATTATTCTTTCATTAATTCTATTATTAATACTTGTATTAATATCTTTAGAAGATATTAAATACATGGTAATACCACAAAAAATCATAACAATAGGTGTTTTATTTGGAATTATTTCAACAATATTGAAATCAAAAATTTTATCTTCAGGGCAATCTTCTTCTTTGCTTATAAACAATTTATCTGCATCTATTCTTGCTTTTTTAGTATTATTATCCATAAAAATAATCTCTGAATATTTAACAAGAAGAAAATGTCTAGGTTTAGGAGATGTAAAATTATCAGCCTTAGGAGGAATATGGTTAGGAGTTAAAGGTATTTTTTTAGCATTAACTTTATCTTTTTTGTGTGCTGGTCTTTTTAGTTTTTATAGATTTTCGAGAGGATCATTAAAAAATTTCGAAGCATTTCCATTTGCACCATTCCTTTCTGCATTTATTTTTGGAGTATGGTTATTAGGTGAAGAATGGTGGATAGAAAACTCTATGCGCCTTCTTGGTCTTAAATAGATATAGAGATTGGTTTTATTGTGTCTCTTTTTGATTGGTTTGCAGACAGACGTAAAGGTCAGTTTGTTGGCAAAGTAATTCAGGAAACTGATGAAGGGGATGGACTTTGGGGCAAATGCCCTGAATGTGGTCAAGTTGTTTACAGAAAAGACTTATTAGAGAATGCGAATGTATGTGCAAACTGTGGCCATCACAATCGAATAGACAGTAAGGAAAGAATAAAGCTTATAGCTGATCCAGGAACCTTTATTCCACTAAATAAAGACCTTAGTCCAATTGATCCTCTTGGATTTAAAGATCGAAGATCTTACGCCGACCGATTAAGAGAGAGTCAAGCAAGCACTGGGATGAAAGATGGTGTTATTACAGGTACATGCAATATTGAGTCAATTCCTATTGCTTTAGCAGTGATGGATTTCAGATTTATGGGAGGGTCAATGGGGTCTGTTGTTGGAGAAAAAATAACAAGACTTATAGAACTTGCCATAGAAAAAAAACTTCCTTTATTAATCGTCTGCGCATCTGGAGGAGCTCGTATGCAAGAAGGAATGCTTAGCCTTATGCAAATGGCAAAAATATCTGGTGCTCTAGAGAGGCACAGGGCAGCAGAATTACTTTATATGCCATTACTTACTCATCCGACTACTGGAGGGGTCACAGCAAGTTTTGCTATGTTAGGAGATCTTATTCTTGCCGAACCAAAAGCACTTATAGGTTTCGCTGGTAGACGAGTAATAGAGCAAACTCTAAGAGAAAAACTTCCAGACAATTTTCAAACGGCTGAATATCTACAAGAACATGGCTTCGTTGACACCATCATTCCACGTACTCAGCTAAAACAAATGCTTGGAAAATTATTACGACTTCACTCAATGGTAAATATAAAAACAGAAAATTAATGTCTTATAAAACAAAGCTATTTCAAAAAGTAATTTTTACTACTATAAATATATTGTTACTATTAATAATCTTTATACCTCAAGGCATGTCCTTAGCATTATCTCATGAATGGCAAGAAGTACCTTCATCTCAGAGCGGAAGACAATGGTGGGATAAAGAAAGCTTAAAAATTAATAATGATGGTACCTTTAGGATTTTAAGTAAATATGAGGCTAATTTAAAAGGTTCTAATAATATATATAATTATACAATGGATATAGATTGTTTTGAAAAATCATATAAAGATATTTCTATAAATAAAGTTGAAACCAATCAAAACAAAATGCTAAAAGCCAACGGAGATATTCTTATAGAAGGTGTTATAAATCAAGTTTGCTCAATAGCATAAAAGTAAATGAAGAATAAAACAAAAGTAGCAATTGCTGGCTTAGGTTTTGGAGAATCAGTTCATCTTCCTGCTTTAAAATCAAATAACAATTTAGAACCAATAGCCCTTTGGCATCCGAACAAATCTAAACTAGATGAATCCTGTAAAAGAAATAATCTAATTGGATTCGATAAATGGTCTGAACTATTAAAAAAAGATGATATAAAGGGAATTATTATTGCTACTCCACCTGAGCCAAGGTTTGAACTTGCCAGAGAAGCACTTGTTGCAGGCAAACATCTACTACTAGAAAAACCTGTTGCCTTAAATTATTCTCAAGTTGAAGAATTACAGAGATTAGCTATAAACAAAAGATTATCAGTTGCTGTTGATTTTGAATATAGAGCAATCCCTTTATTTATGACAGCCAAAAGAATGCTTTCTGAAAAAAACATTGGAAAGATTTGGTTTGTAAAACTTGATTGGCTAATGAGCAGTAGAGCTAATCCTTCAAGGGAATGGAATTGGTATTCAAATAAAAACGAAGGTGGTGGTGTTATAGGGGCACTAGGGACTCATGCATTTGACATTTTGCATTGGCTTATAGGTCCAACAATCGCTGTAAATGCTCAATTATCCACATCAATAACTAAACGTTTATGTCCTAAAACAAATCTCACCAAAAAAGTTACTAGCGAAGATATCTGTCTTGCTCAACTTGAAATAGAGAACGATGGACTTATACCTGCGCAAGTTAATTTATCTGCAGTCACAAAGCACGGAAGAGGGTGCTGGCTAGAAGTCTATGGAAGCCAGGGAACATTAATAATTGGTAGTGACAACCTAAAAGATTATGTCCACGGATTTCGACTTTGGATTTCAGAAAATGATGGTCCACTCAGAAGCATTTCCGCTGACAAAGAATTTAATTTTTCCAGAACTTGGACTGACGGAAGAATTGCTCCTGTAAGCAGAATTCAAAGTTGGTGGTCAGAGTCTATTGATCAAGATAAGCCAATAATTCCTGGACTTTCTGAAGGAGTATCTAGCCAAAGAGTTTGCGATAAAATAAAGGAATCAGCTGAATCAGGATTGAAAATAGAATTAAATTCAATACTCTAAAAATCTTATTATGAATCAAAAATTAAAGCTATAAAAGGCATTAATCAATAGGAGCAAAATCAACAGAATAGGAGATGTATTGCATTTATTACAATACGATGTATTAAATATCACGCCTAATATATTCGTTTTATGGAAAAATCTTAAGGAAAATTTTCTGGCAGAAATGGCACTTAGTTACTACGCAGAAGAGCTTAAAAAAACAGCCTCAGCTATAGCTCAACCCGGTAAAGGAATCCTTGCTGTAGATGAATCAACCAAAACAGTTGGTAAAAGACTTGCTTCAATTGGTGTTGAGAATACCGAGGAAAATAGAAAAGCTTATAGAGGAATGCTTTTCACGACTGAAGGTCTTGGTAATTACATAAGTGGTGCAATTCTTTTTGAAGAAACTCTCTTCCAGTCGCATCAGGATGGGGAGCCTATGGTTAAAAAACTTGAAAAGCTTGGAATTATTCCAGGAATAAAAGTTGACAAAGGACTTCGTCCTCTAGCTGGAGGAAATAATGTTGAGACATTCTGTTCGGGCTTAGACGGCTTAGTTGAGAGAGCTGCTGACTATTATGAACAAGGTGCACGTTTCGCAAAGTGGAGAGCAGTTCTTCAAATTACTGATGATGGTTGCCCAACAAATCTTTCTATCCAAGAGAATGCTTGGGGCTTAGCCCGATATGCCCGCTCTGTTCAAGAGTCTGGACTTGTTCCAATCATTGAGCCTGAAATTCTTATGGACGGTGCTCACGATATTGAGAAAACTGCAGCGGTACAAGAAGAAGTAATTAAGACCGTTTATAAAGCATGCCAAACAAATGGAGTGCTTTTAGAAGGGACATTGTTAAAACCATCAATGACAGTTCCAGGAGCAGAATTCACTCCTAAGGCAGATCCTCAAAAAGTTGCAGAAATGACAATAAGGACTATGGAAAGATCAGTACCGGCAAGCGTACCTGGGATTGTATTTTTATCAGGTGGATTAAGCGAGGAGGCCGCATCTGTATATCTAAACCTTATGAATAAAATTGAGAGGAAGGCCCAATGGAATGTTTCATTCTCATATGGTCGTGCTCTTCAGCACTCATGCCTTAAGCAATGGGGTGGTTCTGATCTTGCCGCTGGACAAAAAGCTCTTATTGCAAGGGCTCAAGCAAACTCAGAGGCTTCCAAAGGTAATTATGTAACTGGCTCTCAACCTTCATCTGATGAAGCACTTTTCGTCGCTGGATACAAATATTAAATAATAATATTTAAACTAAATAAACAAAAAAAGGCGTTAATTTCACGCCTTTTTTTGTTTAGATTATCAAGAAATTAAAGCTTTAAGTATCTCAATACCATCTTGAGAACCTAGCAAAGAATCACAAGCTCGTTCTGGATGAGGCATTAATCCTAGAATATTTCCTTCTGGGTTTGTAATTGCAGCAATATCTGATACTGATCCATTAGGGTTATTTTTATATTTAAGTGCTATCAAATCATTATCTTGAAGTTTCTTTAATGTATTTTCACTACATTGATAACGACCCTCTCCATGAGCAATAGGCAAGCTAATAATATTTCTATTCTTGTAGTTGCAAAACCAATTAGTTTTAGTACTAGTAATTGATAGATCTATAGAATCACAAATAAAATGAAGGTCCCTATTTCTTGTCAAAGCTCCTGGAAGCAATCCAAGCTCAGTAAGAATCTGGAAGCCATTACAAATACCTAAAACTTTTCCCCCTTTTTTTACGAAATCATCAAGTGCCTCTAGAACAGGCGCAAATCTAGCAATAGCTCCACATCTTAAATAATCGCCATAACTGAAACCTCCAGGCAAAACTACAGCCTCAAGCCCGTTTAAATCTCTAGTCTCATGCCAAAGGAAACGTGTAGAGAGGCCCAAACAACCTTCTATAGCCCAACGAACATCTCGATCACAATTAGAGCCAGGGAAAACAACAATTCCTATTGTCATAAAATATTTTAATTAGATTTATTGATTAAAGTTAAGTCCAAACTCCAATCTTCTATTACAGGATTAGCTAATAATCTATCGCTTAAAACTTCTAAACGTTTTCTTGCTTCAATTTCATTTGGAGCATCGAGTTCTATCTCGATAACCTTACCTATTCTTAGCTTAGAGATACCATCAATACCAAGTCTTTTGGCAGCTGCTCTTGACGCTTCTCCAGCGGGGTCTAATACTGAAGGTCTTAATCGAACTAAAACTTCTGCTTTAAATTGAGACATTAACTTTATTGATTTAATTTGATTTGATTATTAATACATTTGGATAAATATGAAAGCCGTAAGGCATAAAGAAAATAATTAAGTGAATTAATGACAAGGTGTATTGACCATTTGTCCTTTACCCAAGCAGTCCAGACAAGTTTGGTAGCAATCAGGGGATGTCTTGCGATAACCGTTACCACCGCATTTAGGACATGGAATCTTTATTGTCGATTGTCTCACCGTAACGCTTTGCATGAGTGAAATCTCAATTCCCATGTATGGAAATCAGAACTTTTCATTAGATTCGCTTATTCATACGAAGAAAACAACCAAAAGTTCATATAAATATCTATTTAACTAAAAAACCTGTATAAATTTATTTTTCAAATGCACTGATAATTGCCTCGTCTGCTCCCTCGCAAAAACTTAAAACAACAAAATCCATACCACTTTCTTCTGGTTTCCATGCTGTATTTGGTGCTTCCTCATACCAACAATTTAATCTTGAGCCAACCATTTGAACCTGCAAAGGCAAACGTTTGCTATCTATCCAAAATCTTCCTTTTAATCTAATGATTTGAAATTCAAGTGCTAAGTCCTTAATCACACTTTCGAAATAAGCTTTTTCAGTATGAGTCTCAAATCGAACTGTCGTGCTATGAACTTTTAAATGATGATGATCTTCTTCATGAATATCAGAGGAAATATCTCTTGAGTGAGTAAGGCCTAGGATTATTGAAGGGTCAATTTCACCATTTATTATTGAAAATATAGGTGTTCCTAATTTTATCTTCTCAGAAAGATCTCTTTTAATTCGTTCTATAGCAATTTTAGAAATACAGTCTGCTCGACTTATTAGAACCAAATCAGACATTATCAATTGATCTGAGAATAATTCAGATAAAGGCGTTAAATGATCAATGCTTTTATCTTCCTTTTGCTGCTTTTCTATTGCGGATATATCGCCAACAGGGCTCCCTGCAGAAAGGGCCTCGCCATCAACAACTGTTATCACTCCATTTACATGCAACTTTGCTCGAATCTGAGGCCAATCAAGTGCTTGCAATAAAGGTTTAGGCAATGCAAGACCACTGGTTTCAACAACTATTCCATCTAATTGATTAGAACGTTCCAATAAGGCTTCCATAGTAGGAAGGAAATCGTCTTGAACAGTGCAACAAAGACATCCATTATTAAGCTCAACAAGACGTCCTTCTAATTCATCTTCAGAACAAAAGTCACAGGTTTTAAATAAATCTCCATCCAATCCAACACTCCCAAATTCATTAACTATCACAGCCAACTTTTTATTGCCATGCTTCAACAAATATCTCAGAAGTGTTGTTTTACCTGAACCAAGGAACCCCGTAACTATTGTTACTGGAAGACGATTTTTCATAATTAACTATTTAATTAAAATCTTAAATTTAACAACCCAAACTATATGTAGTCTCTATTCCTGAAACAGGATTAATTCCATCTGCCATCGAACAAAGTTGTTTCTGCTGTATTCGACTAATAACCGCATCTGTAAAATCCGCACCTTCTATATGAGCATTTGAAAAATCACTTTCCATAAGCAATGCGTTATTAAAATTAACGTCACGCAAGTCTGCTTCCTTAAAGTTACTTGCATATGCCAACGCATCTTTCAAGTCAGCTCCATGTAGATCCGCTCCTTGCAATTTACTGTTATTAAAAACTGCTCCTGTTAAATCAGATTCACTAAAATCAATACCTCTTAAATCAAACTTTACGAACTCATAACCACTTAAATCTTGAGCATGCATATCATTTGATATTTTCAATTCTTCTTGATTACGTATTTCTGGAGGTCTTTTAGCATTAACACTGTTAAAAGGAAGCAACAAAACGAAAGCAAATAAAACAATCAAAAGAATTGATTGAATTCGAACGAAAAATGAAAAACTTTTTGTCATTAGATAAAAAAATGGCCATTAGCCAGTAATTTGTTTATTCACGTTATGGCAAATAAACGCCCATGGAAGCCTAATGGCTATGACATTAAAAATAATAGTTCCTCCACATCCATTGATCTCTCATTGGCTAACTATGCTAAGAGACCAATCAACACCATCGCCAATTTATTCAACAGGATTGGAACAACTGGGCAGATGGCTTACCTACGAAGCTATAAGAGAGTGGTTACCATCTAGAACAGAATTAGTACAAACTTCTCTATCTGAAACTGAAGGGAGAATAATTGAATCGCGTGTCCCTTTATTAGCAATACCAAACTTGCCCGCTGGATTGCAATTGTGGCAAGGAGCAAGAGATGTTCTTCCTAATGCAAGTCTTTGTTTAGGTGGAATACCTGATTCTATTGAAAACAATGCAGGAATAATTATTTATCATGATCAAATAACTAATGGTGATGAACTTTTAAGAGACTTAAAGTTGTTAAAAGAGCAAAAAGTAGAGTCTCAAAGAATAAAAATTATTACTGCTTTAGCATCTAGTCCAGGGTTAAAGAAAATTGGCGAATCATTTACAGATCTAACAATTTATTCTGCGTGTATAGATCCAGGATTAACATTAGAGAATAAAATATCTCCAGGAATAGGTGATCCTGCAAAACGAATCAACACTAGAATTACAACATCGAACTAGGATTTATATATAACAAAAAAAATCATGGGCCAATACAGGGAATCATCAACAAACAGTCTTGGCTCATTAGTAAGCGGGGCAATTTTAGGAGCTGCTGGTCTTGCTTGGTGGTTATTATCTGAAGCTGAGCGCAGGCAAGAAAGCAAGAAACAACGTGCAATGCTTTATGCACCTCGCATTCAAGATGGTTCAGAAGATATTGATGACACGAATTCACATTTAGAAAATAAGAACAGTGAGAATCTTGAACAAAGAGTTGAACAACTAAACTCGGCCATTGCAGATGTAAGAAAACAACTAGAAGATCTTGGAGAAAAAAACTAAAAATAATCTTTATCTATTAAACAAGTCTTCAAATGCTTAGATCCAGAGCTATTACTCAGGGATTACAAAGATCTCCCAACCGTGCAATGTTACGAGCAGTTGGGTTTGGAGACGATGACTTTAATAAACCCATTATTGGCATAGCCAATGGATACAGCACAATAACTCCTTGCAATATGGGGCTAATGGATCTTGCAAGAAGATCAGAAGAAGCTGTACGTCAAGCTGGAGCAATGCCTCAGATTTTTGGAACTATTACAGTCAGCGATGGTATCTCTATGGGCACCGAAGGGATGAAATATTCTCTTGTATCAAGAGAAGTAATAGCTGATTCAATAGAGACCGCTTGTAATGCTCAAAGTATGGACGGAGTACTTGCTATTGGAGGCTGCGACAAAAATATGCCAGGTGCAATGATCTCAATAGCGAGAATGAATATACCTTCAATTTTTGTATATGGAGGAACAATCAAACCAGGAAAATTAGATGGTGAAGATCTAACCGTTGTTAGTGCATTTGAAGCAGTAGGGCAGTTAACTAGCGGAAAGATCAGCGAAGAACGTTTAATTGCTGTTGAGAAAAATGCAATCCCTGGTGCTGGTAGTTGTGGTGGAATGTTTACCGCAAATACTATGTCAGCTGCTATTGAAACAATGGGGTTAAGTCTTCCTTATAGCTCAACAATGGCAGCAGAAGATGCCGAGAAAGCCGTAAGCGCGGAAAAAAGTGCATCTGTCCTTGTAGACGCAATAAAAAAAAACATAAGACCTTTAGATCTTCTTACAAAAAAAGCCTTTGAAAATGCAATAAGCATTGTTATGGCCATAGGTGGTTCAACAAATTCAGTTCTTCATTTACTGGCTATTGCCAAGACAGCTGGAGTGAATTTATCTATAGATGATTTTGAAAGAATCAGACAAAAGGTACCTGTTATTTGTGACCTAAAGCCCAGTGGTAAATATGTGACTGTCGATCTTCATAAAGCCGGAGGAATCCCACAAGTTATGAAAATTCTTCTAGATGGGAAATTGCTACATGGAGATTGTCTTACTATTGAAGGTAAAACAATAAAAGAATTACTAAAAGATTTACCTAGCAACCCCATAGAGAATCAAGACGTTATTCGTCCATTATCTAACCCTATATATAAAAAAGGACATCTAGCAATATTAAAAGGAAATCTTGCGACTGAAGGTAGTGTCGCCAAAATAAGTGGTGTTAAGAATCCAGTCCTTACCGGACCTGCAAAAGTTTTTGAAAGTGAAGAAGAATGCCTAGCTGCCATTCTTGCTAACAAAATCAAAGCAGGTGATGTAGTAGTTGTAAGAAATGAAGGTCCTGTTGGAGGCCCTGGAATGAGAGAGATGCTTTCTCCTACGTCTGCAATTGTTGGTCAAGGCCTAGGAGAATCTGTAGCCCTGATTACAGATGGTCGTTTCAGCGGCGGTTCATATGGACTTGTAGTTGGTCATGTTGCGCCTGAAGCAGCCGTTGGAGGTGCTATAGGACTAGTAAAAGAGAATGACAGCATCACTGTTGATGCGAATAAAAAACTTATTCAATTAAATGTTGATGACCTTGAACTAAAAGAAAGAAGACTTAAATGGGTAAAACCTGAAGCACGGTATAAGACAGGAATCCTCGGTAAATATGCACGTCTAGTTAGCAGTTCAAGTAAAGGAGCTGTAACAGATCAAGGTTAATTTATTCAATATCAGTATCTAAAGAGAACCTTGCTCTTAACTTTCTTGCAAAAGCTTCTATCATTTCTCCGTTTTCAGGGGTTGAAGAACGATTACCTGTTACCGAATCCATCCACAAAGAATGTATACCTTGCCAAAGAATTGGTTTGTCAGGAAATTTATGCCAAGCCAATGTGATGTTTAATTCATTTCCGCTACGAAAAAGTTCAATCTCCAAATCATTTTCTGGATACCTTTCACCCTGCGAATCTCTACATTCAAGTAAAAGCAATAAATCAAAAAAATTATTATTTATTTCTTCTTTTGAACTTTTCTCTATAAGTATGACGGCATGCTTCCAGGGTTTAAAGCACAAATCCGCAGCTTGGGAAACTTGTGACAATAGATTATTAAAAGGTTCATGAGTAGACATTTATAGAATGAAGAAGAATATCAAATTTTCCTGATTGGAATCCGTCATTTAGTTCTCCAGGTCTACCAAATTTAGAGTGTAAAAGTTGAAATTGATTAATACTTGATGAATTAAAAGGCAATGGTAAATAGATAGGTTTCGCCCTTAGTGAAAGCTCTAATAAATCAAACGGAATATTTATTGTTGTTACTCCTATTTTATTAGTAGGAAGTTGAGAAACCCATTTAATACCTTTAGGAATTAACCATTGGGAAGGAAATTCCTCATAATCGCAACCAACAGCAAATTTCAATGTACGACCTTGCCCACTAACTTTAATTTGAAAACCACAGAATTTTGAGAGGTCCCTAGAAGGCGTAAAGACAGGAGATTTACAACTAACAAATCCTCCTCCTTCCTCAATCAACTCGCCCTTAAACAATAGACCCTCAGCCGATGAAAAACATTGTCCTTGACTAGAACCACCCATAATAGTGTCGTTAAGCACAATCCAATTATCAAAATCATTCTGGCTAACTATCGAGTGTGGTTCAGAAGGGTTAAGTGGCAAAACTTATTAAGAGATTGTCTATTTATTTATCAGAACAGCTGCTGGTTCATCAGTTAAGACCAAGATCTCTTTAGATGATTTCACAAGTTTTGCAGGAACATGTTCAGAGTTCTCTGAAGGGTCAATTAATTTACTTAGTGCATTTTTTTTTGATGCGCCACTAACTAAAAAGACAATATTTTTTGCAGAGCTCAAAACTGGAGACGTAAGTGTTATTCGTTCTTTCCCCTTCCCTTTCCCAATTGTTGTAAATTTATCAGTAACTTTTAAGGAATCAGTTGAAGGAAATAAAGAAGCAGTATGTCCATCGTCGCCTAGTCCAAGCAACATTAAATCAAAGACTGGGGGATTACCATTGCACTTCTCCTTTAAAATCTTTTCAAAAGCATCTGCACTTTTCTCAGGAGTTGGAAATTCAGTTGTAGGGATCTCATGGAAACAAGCAAGGGAACCAGGTGGATTAGAAAGAAGAGTGTTCCTAATCATTAAGGCATTACTTGATTCATCCTCATGTGGAACCCATCTCTCATCTCCAAGAAAAACATCCACGCGTTCCCATTGAATAGCCTTTAAAGAAAGAAGTCTATAAACAGAAGATGGGGTCGATCCACCTGAGAGAGCTATTTGTATTCGAGATTTTTTGGAAAGCTCGGATTCTATAATATTTAAGAGAATTTCTGTGGCATTTATTGCTAAAGATTCTTTATCTTTAAATATTTCTATTTTGTAAGTATTACTCATAAAGAAATATTTAATTAATCCAATCAGTATGAAAACTTCCTTCCTTGTCTACACGTTCATAGGTATGAGAGCCAAAGCAATCTCGCATTGCTTGAACAAGATTCTGAGGAAGCCTAGAAGTTCTAAGGCTATTTAAATAATCGAGAGTGCTACTAAAACAGGGGACAGGTATTCCGGCTTCGGCTGAACCAGCAACTACCCTTGATAAACCGTCCAATCTCATATTTAATTGATCAGAGAACCATGGGTCCGAGAAAAGATTAGGAAGTTGAGGATCTGCTTTATATGCATTTTGTATTCGTTGAAGAAGTGTTGATCGAATAATGCATCCGCCCTTCCATATCTGAGCAATAGAAGGCATATCCAAATCATAATTATATTGATCAGAGGCAATTCTCAAAATATCCATACCTTGTGCATAAGAAGCCATTGTAGATAAAACAACAGCATCCATAAGTGATGGCATTCCATCAATTGGATTACCTAATTCAAACTTTTTCATAGAAGGGCTATTTATTATCACCTCGATCTTTTGCCTTTGTTCCTTCATAGAACTCATTACACGACCATTTAACGACGCATAAATAGTTGGGACTGAAGCACCCAATTCCAATGCACTAATAACTGTCCATAATCCAGTTCCTTTTTGACCAGCTTTATCCAAAATCTTCTCAACCAAGTCATCTCCATCAATCGGGTCTTTAGTTCTCAAGCAAATTTCTGTTATCTCAACCAAATAAGAATTAAGCTCTTCTGTTTTATTCCAATAAGCCATTACATCAGCCATTTGATCACCAGACATTCCAGCAACTCTTTTCATTAAGTCATATGACTCTGCAAGAATTTGCTCTATTCCGTATTCGATACCGTTATGTACTGTCTTTACAAAATGTCCAGATCCTCCAGGGCCAATGTATGTAACACAAGGTCCATCGTCTACTTGAGCTGACATTTTCTTCAATAGATTTTCTATAGCGTCATAAGAAGACTTTGTTCCTCCAGGCATCATGCTTGGTCCCTCTAAAGCCCCCTTAGAACCTCCAGAAACTCCCATGCCTATATAGCCAAAGCTTTTGCTCTCAAGTTGCTTAACTCTTCGTTCAGTATCGGCAAATTGTGAGTTACCACCATCTATCAACAAATCTCCCTCTTCTAAAAAAGTAGAGATATCGTTTATTACCGCATCTGTTGCCGCTCCTGCCTTAACCATCATCAAAATCCGACGAGGACGCTCAAGTTTGTTTACAAATTCTTGAAGATCTTGTGCACCTGTTATTGATTTTCCTGAACCTCTTCCAGAAAGAAAAGATTCCGTTTTAGCAAAAGTCCTGTTATAAACAACACTTGAAAAACCATTCCTTTCTGCATTAAGGACTAGGTTCTCACCCATAACCCCAAGACCTATTAATCCGAAATGAGCCTTGGACATTGAATTAATACAACAACTACTTGAGGTAGTTTGCCGATTGAATAAAAATTACGCTGCAATTAATAGCTGAATGTCAGCATTGAAAAATTCTTCGACTAAAATATTTCAGCTTATTCAATAAAAAAAGGTCATCTTAAAGATATAAATCATTTTTAATTAAATAATTGTTCCATCTGGAATAGAGGCATTTTTCACTACAACAACAATTCCATTCCTTATGTAAAAACCTTGATCGGCCCTATCTGCTTCTTCAACATTATCTTTATTCACAATTTTTACGTCTTCTCCTATTCGAGTGTTCTTATCAAGAATAGCTTTTTTAACCGTTGAACCTTTACCAACACCCAATGGAATTCCTCCTTTTTTTCTCAATGCAATTCTTTCTTCTCCTGATTCAAAAAAGTCTGTTCCCATAACAAGACAGTCTTGAAGAACTACATCACTTTCGACTCGACTTCGAACTCCAAGTACACAATGGTGGATGCTGCAAGATTTCAAAATAGATCCTTCACAAACAATTGAATTTGTTATTTGAGCATCAACTAGTTTAGAAGGAGGTAAATATCTTTGTCTTGTATATATGGGAAATTTCTCATCGTAAAAACTAAAAGGAGGTTTTGGTTGTTGAGTTAAAGCTAAATTTGATTCAAAGAATGCCCCTATTGTTCCTATGTCTTCCCAATAATCATCAAACACATAACTTTTTAATCTATCTCCTCTTACTAAAGCTTCTGGTATAACTTCTTTCCCAAAATCAGTATACGAAGGATTTTCATTCAACAAATCAAACAAAGTCGAACGACTAAAAACATAAATCCCCATTGATGCCAAATAGGGTCTTTGAGCTGAAGACTCTGGACTTAATCCAAACCTAGAAGTATCTACTGCCATTGCTTTTAAAGATTCTCCTGATGGCTTTTCTCTAAATTCTTTTATATTTCCTTGTTCATCAGTTCTCATCAAACCAAAGCCTTCTGCTAGTTGGGCATCAACGGGCAAAGCTGCAACAGTTAAGTCAGCACCCTGAGATCGATGATGTTCAACAAATAAGCTGTAGTCCATTCGATATAACTGATCACCAGAAAGAATCAAATATTCATCAACATCCCATTCTTGAAAAAGCCATTGATATTTCCTAACTGCATCAGCAGTTCCTTCAAACCATGAAGGACTCTCGGGAGTTTGCTGGGCCGCTAATACTTCAACAAAACCTTGTCCAAAAGGTGCACTTAAATTATATGTTTGGGCTATATGTCTATTAAGAGAAGCGCTATTAAATTGAGTCAATACATACATTTTATTTATATCCGAATTTATGCAGTTGCTAATTGGGATATCTATAAGTCGATATTTTCCTGCTAAAGGGACAGCAGGTTTTGCCCTCATTTTTGTAAGAGGATAAAGACGTGATCCTTTACCACCGCCAAGAATGATCGCTAAAACTCGCTTCATGCCGTTCCTTTTAATAATCGGCGTTGCGCTGCAAACCTACTGGAATACGTGTCAATAAAGCGAGCAATAAATAGAGACTTTTAAGAATCAAGATAAGAACATATAAGAATAATTGTTATTTACTCTTTATTTGGCTGTCCTAAGTCAAACAGTATTTCAATCATTCTTAGTGATTTCAGACGTTCTGATCTTTCCTGAGGAGCCCGCAGTTTTGTAACAGGAGCATGGAGAATCTTGTTAATAATTCCTTTGCTTAAAGCCTCTACAACCTTCCTTTCTCTAGCGGAAAAATCAGGTCCCATTCTACTTAGAGCCTTTTGTAATTCTTCCTTACGAATAGACTCAAGACCTGATCTTAAAGAGTTTATTGTTGGCACCGCCTCCAAACTCTCCCACCATTCAAGAAACAGTCTTCCCTCTTCTTTTATTAATTCTTCAGCTTCTAAAGCAATCTTTTGACGGTTTTCTTGGTTCCTAGATACTACTTCTTGCAAATCATCAACATCATGAGAATTTACTCCATCAATTTTTTTAACATCAGCAGAAATATTTCTAGGTACACCAATATCAATCAAACGTAAAGAAGGTTTTTGGTGAAGCTGATTTAAACGATTTGCATCGATAATTGGATCATTAGAAGCTGTGCTAGTAAAAACAAGTGAACAACTACTAAGACAGAAATCAAGTTGATCTAAAAGAGCACATTTAATATCAACAGAGGGGAAATCAGCAGCAAGAGTATTTGCCCTTTGAATAGTTCTATTCAAAAGGGTCAATTCTGAAACTCCTTTAGATTGAAGATGCTGAATTAGTAATCGACCCATTCGCCCTGCCCCAACTACGGCAACTTTCTCAGACTCAAGACTCATTAATTGATCTTTCCCAAATGATTGGCCAAGTTTCAATTGAGCCAATTCAACAGCTGCCGAGCTTATTGAAACTGCTCCAGTTCCTAGATTTGTTTCACTCCTTACTCTCTTCCCTGTACTTACTGCCTGAGTGAGCAATCTGTTAAGGATTGGTCCCATAGCTTGGTTTTCTTGACCAAGTCGAACCATTTTCTTTACTTGAGAAAGAATCTGCCCTTCACCTAAAACCAAGCTATCCAGACCAGCAGCAACTCTCATCAAATGAGCAACTGCTTCTTCCTTGTTATAAACAAAAAGATGTGGAAATAAATCTTCTTCAGAGAGCCCAGAATGATCCTTTAAGAAATGTTTTATTGCTAAAACACCAGCTTCAGCATTTTTGACCAATGTATAAATCTCTAAACGATTACAAGTACTTAAGATTGAGACCTCAAGTATTTGATCTTTTGACTTTAGAGAAATAAAAGATTGATCTATTTCTTGCTCAGAGATACTGAGCTTCTCTCGGACTTCAACGGGTGCCGTCCGATGGCTTAAACCGACGACAGCAATGTGCATAAATGTTAATTAATAAGTTCAAATAAAATTCAATTCAATTCAAGGCAATGCTCTTAGCACCGTCTTTTATATGAACTGTATTTGTAAAGCGTGCTGAGCTGTCAAGAGTACTAATTACAAGGCTACTGGTTCTTGTGCAATCTTTTTCAAATTTAACTCCATTAAATAAAAGCCCATCTGTAATACCACTTCCTGCAAAAACAACATTCTCACCTGAAGCCAATTCTTCTGCCTCATAAATTTTATCTACATCATTTATTCCCATTTCAGCCAAACGAGCAATATTTCCCTCCTTTGTGTAATCAGCCCATTCTTGAGTCTGAGCAACTGCAGGATCATAAACTAATTGGCCCTGAAAATGCCCTCCAAGAGCCCTCATGGCTGCTGCAGATATAACTCCCTCTGGAGCGGCCCCTATACCCATTAAGCAATGTGTGCCTGTGCCTGAGAAACCGCAAGCTATAGCTGCTTGTACATCGCCGTCAGAGATAGGTTGAACACGAGCTCCAGTTGAACGGATTTCAGAAATCAATTCTTTATGCCTAGCTCTGTCCATTACGACAATAGTTAATTCACTAACAGCAAGGCCTAAACAATCACTAAGAATATTGATATTTTCTGTAGCTGACTTTCTTATATCAACCTTGCCTTTAGCTGCAGGAGGAGCAGCAAGTTTTTTCATATAGAAATCAGGCGCATTAAATAAACCACCTGTATCAGAAGCTGCGAGGACAGCCATTGATCCTCTTTGATTGTTTGCGCAAAGATTTGTTCCTTCACAAGGATCTACTGCGAAATCGACTCCAGGCCCAGTCCCACTTCCAACTTCTTCTCCTATATAAAGCATTGGAGCTTCATCTCTTTCTCCTTCTCCAATAACAATTCGACCTTTCATCTGAATCTGTCCCATACGCTTACGCATAGCTTCTACTGCAGCAGCATCAGCTTCATCTTTCTTGCCCAAACCAGTTAAATGGGCAGAAGCAATGGCCGCTTGTTCGACGACTTCGAGAATTTCTTGTATTAAGGTGCGATCCACTGTTTAAGATGATTTTGAGAAATGTACAGCCTTAAAAGGAATAAGAAAAAAAGCGAATTTTTGATGATCCAAAAATTAGTTCATCAAATCGAAACATCCGAATCGCAAGAAATCTATACCTATTGGCGGGGACAACTTTATCAGTGCAGCCTCTCTTTAAAAGAAGGTCCTTCAGATTTATAGAATCTATAACTAA
>CETG01057657.1_pt1 | contig 32005 bp, 28 predicted proteins | sample 361471 | NCBI WGS metagenome assembly CETG01 (sample SAMEA2622696, study PRJEB7988) | marine metagenome | isolation source: saline water (ENVO:00002010), including | reverse complement strand
TACTGGTTTACAACTTGGGGCGAGTGGAATCTACACAGATTAGCAGGAAAATCGACATCAGTAGTATTCGACGAGACTCAAATCACTTCCACTTCTCAGCCATCTAGCACTTGGTCAGTCCCAGGTACAACATTGATACAATTCGACGCAGAAGTTTCGGGTGTTTTCGACTCGCTCGGCGAGCAGTACCCTATGTTTTCTTCTGAAGCAAGGAAACTTGAGATTGGCTGGAGACAGGTCGAAGGAGGAATATTACTCACCCAATCTCCCGGGACGACTCTAATAATTCAGCTAGAAAGCGAGCCCGATGATCTACATAGTACTCCCTTGACTACCTTCAACAATCACCATCACGCGGTGACAATTGTCGGTCACCATACAACCAATTTGTTCCAATGGACAACGGATTTCGTCAATTCAGAACTCGTATTCACATGGTTGATAGAACGACCGACTGGAGTCGAACAGGGTCTATTCTTGCCGGCCCTAGCCCTAGTGATACTGATTGCAACTCCTATGGCAATCAGATATCTCATTAGGAAGGATGCCGAATCTCAGTAATCAACTGATTTCTGGACCTTCGATTCGAACTCTATCTGCTCTCATCGTTGCAACGATTTTCGCTATCACATCATCACCCAATGCTTCGGGTGCATGAACACCAACAGGCAGCATATGTGGATCTTCCAACCATGCTTCAACACAGCAAGCGGTGACCATGCCAGTAGCTCTAGCCATTGAATGCCCATCATCTCCTCCGTGATCTTCAACTTCCCATTCGAGAATTTCACCATTTCTACCTTCCACTTTGACCCTCATCCATGTGAATTCAGGAATCTTATGATTGTATGACCAATGTCCAATCAATTCATTCTCATCTAATTGCCCTGAATCTCTGTTATCGATGAACTTCTGAATATGGCCCGGCCAACGAACTGTATACTCTGACATATCAACTGCTGGAATTGATTTCAATACTGAGCGCAACCCGTCGGTCAGAAATGCCTCCATCTCTCCATGCTCTCCGGTATCGACCATATGTCGTTCACTCAACGCTGGAAGAATCACTTCCTCTCCTTCTCGAATTACTCTAGCAGGTCTAGTGTATTCTGCAATCACATCAATAGGAGAGAATGGGGCCATATACTTCCATTCGCCTACTGGGCCGGTTGGATTTCCTCCGACCCAAACTTCCGCTTTCACCAACGGACCAATTCTTCTGTCGGCAACTGCTAGAAACATATTCGATAATCCGGGAGCGATTCCCACATCCCATAGGATTGTTGAACCATATTCTCGAGCCTTTTCATCATCTCTATCTGGGGTGAACTTACTGAAACTAAGGTCCACAACTCGATACCCATCCTCGGCTAGATCGGTTGTAGCCACATGTCCTATGTCCCCTGGGAGCATGTTCACCACCATATCAACAGGTCCATTTTCATGCAAATGAACTATCTCTTCAATGACATCACAAGGATGAGCAGTAATCCCATCGATTCCTAGAACTCGATGAGGATGAATATCGTAAGCGTGAACCTCATGACCAGATGCTGCAAGCCTCTTAGCAACCCAAGCACCAACCAATCCAGTTCCCAAGCAATGAATCACTGCCATAGTTCCTCGAGTCGGTTTCCTATATTTTGTCTAATGGTCGCACTTTGAAGCCCTAGAGCGTCGATGCCTTGATTGAGGGAATCGCTGGCCTAGGGTCATGGCAGGAGGCCGCATTGACCCATGGTCGTCCGAACAGTCGCAAGACTATTCCAGGATAATCGAACAATTTGGTCTTGGTTCAGTGGATGTCTCTAACCTCCCTAATCCGGGCATGTTGCATAGGAGAGGAATTGTGTTTGCACACCGCGATTTAGATGTAGTTTTAGGATGCATGAAGCGTTCCGAGCCATTTGGTGTATTGACTGGATTGATGCCCAGCGGCAGAATGCATCTAGGTCACTCTATGGTAATAGATCAAGTCAAGTGGTTCCAAGAGCAAGGTGCAGACATCACCGTGACGGTGGCGGATCTTGAAGCTCTAGCTACTAGAGATACATCTCTCAAGACAGGTAGGAAAACTGCAATTGAAGAGTATGTCCTGAATTATGCAGCCTTAGGGCTAGATCCGGATAATACCAATGTGTACTTCCAAAGCTCTCGCCCAGAGGTCCAGAGACTCGCATTCACGCTTGGTCGCAGAACCAATCTTTCTGAATTTGAGGCTATTTACGGATTTGAAGGAGAGACTAATCTTGCTCATGTTCAAGCGCCACTAGTACAAGTAGGTGACATCATACATCCACAACTCGATGAGTTCGGAGGGCTGAGGCCGATTGTAGTTCCTGTAGGTATAGATCAGGACCCACATCTCAGACTTACCCGCGGTATAGCTGGCAAGACTCACTGGTTCAATGTCAAGCCCCGTTCGAAGGGAGGAGTTACCATCGCACTATCTGTTCAAGATGGTAATCAGAGTGCTTTGGGAATGGTTGGGGGCAAGGCAGATGCCGAGGCCAGAAAGGCATTGTTTGAGAGAATTATGACAGCAATCGCCCCTCTAGGGTACTCGGATCAAATTGCCAATCATAAACACGGAACCTTAGTGATTCCCGGAGCCAGTATTTCTGATATAGCTAGTATTCGTATGTGCCTACTAGCATTGGAGCGAGAAATGGGTGGAATGGGTCTAATGCCTCCATGTTCAACCTATCATCGATTTGCTGTCGGACTTACTGGGGACAAGATGTCATCTTCCAAGCCCGAGACGACGATTTTCATGGATGAATCATTTGAAGATCTTGAACGCAAAATCAAGAGATCATTCAGCGGAGGTCAGCCCACAATTGAGGAACATCGCCGTCAAGGCGGAGATTGTAACAAGGATGTAGCATTCCAATATCTACAATTCTTCTTCGAGCGTGACGACAATGCCCTTCTAGAAATCAAATCAGAATATGAGAGCGGCAGAATGCTGGCTGGTGAAATGAAACAGGTCTGCATAGACAAGGCATGGGAATGGCTACAGGGCTTGTCCGAACGCCGAGAAATGTGGTCAGATAGATTGGATGAGTTCCTCGCCCCCGATGCGCTTTAGGATAATTCGCTAGAGTCGAAAACCGGGACCGAGGGCCCCGAATCAAGTATAGACAACTCTTCTTCGGAGAGTTCTCTAGGAATTGCATTCTCATGCAATATCTGACTGTGACCTAGAGGATCCAACAATTGGAGTTCTATTGAGTATTTACCCTCCCTTACTAGGGCCAATTCGGCCAGTAATTCAGCACACTTTTCCATTTCATCATCGTCTGCTTCAATCATAAGTGTCCCAATCACATCCTCGAATCTAGTAAGAACCCCCTCAATATTCGAGACATATCCGGTCGATGCACCTCCTGGTGAGGCTTCCAATTCTAACTCTACTAGTCTAACGGTACAAGCCCCCGAGCGCACAATTCTTGTGGACATGTGGTCGGACGAATCTATTTGCAAACTCCACGACCCAGGTTTCTTTCCTTCGGCTGGAATAAAATCTGTATGTTTCCATCCACATACATCACAAACAACAGTCAACTGCGTATGTTCACCGAAGTAAGGAATCTCGGTTGTGTGTGCAATCATAGTTAGGCCACTATTCGAGTGACAAACTGGACAGGGTTGCTCAATCGTACTTTCCATGTTATCCTCAGTAGTACGCAGAATGCCCTCTTTCAGGGCCCTTGACACTTTCAAAATCATTTGGCAGTAGAAGTAGTCTAGAATCGCCTAATCTGACAACTTCTCCAGAAATATCGTCTTCAACAAAATCACGAATCCTTTCGACTGCAGTTTGTAATTCCAGCTCACGAGTCAGTAGATTACTCATCTCCACTATAACCAAATCACCATCGGAGACCCAGTCCATTACTTTCGATACACCCGTAATGTCATCGAGTACTGCTCGGTGAACAATCGCATCCCTGATACCTCTAGGTACGGGGGCATCCGGATAACGTTCTCCTAGATCGTGGTAGTTTTGCCCCGGCTCTAGATCATATCCCGGAGTATCATTGACACTGGGCATCTCTATCCAGCGAGGCTCACTACCATCTTCTCTAGACATAACAGGGCGCTATTGTGAACGGTCTTGACTTCTGCGGTCTAGTATCATCGCAAATCGCTATTAGAAACCATTGCTACTATATCCAGCCTACATCCCCGTCGCATTGATAAGGGTCCTGAACCGAGAACCGGTTGCTGGGACTTCAGCAAGGTGAAAATCATGAACGAAAGCGCCGATGTAGTCAAGACAGGCACTAGCACAATCGGAATTACCTTTGATGGAGGAGTCGTAGTCGGCGCTGACCATAGAGCAACCATGGGGCACTTTATCGCAAATAAGAGCGTTAAGAAACTCTTCCAGATTTCAAATTCAGTCGCTTTGACTACCGCGGGACTTGTTGGACATGCTCAAGCACTTTCTCGCACTCTTACTGCAGAACTACGACTCTACGAACTCAAGCATGGAAAGCCGATGACTGTGAAGGGCGCGGCTACTTTGACTGCCAATATTCTCGTTGGCCGACCTCACTATGTGCAGTTACTCATCGTAGGAGTTGATGATTCTGGTTCTAGCGTCTATAGTATAGACTCAGCAGGAGGTTCAATCCCTGATGCTTATTGCGCAACAGGTTCAGGTAGCCCGTACATGTACGGAGTTCTTGAAGATCAGTTCTCAGAAAACATGACACAAGACGATGCCCTAAAGGTAGCTGCAAAGGCGTTGCTTGCTTCTGCCCAAAGAGATGCAGCTAGCGGCAATGGGATGGACTTGGCAGTGATTACCGCAGGTGACGGCTACCAACAGTTATCCGAGGAAGAAGTCAACAACCTATTGTCCTCAATCTAAACTCCCGGCCTAGTGCCATACGCCCTTTCGGGTGACAGCGCTACCGTGAGTTCACTATGGATGTGAAAAAGTGCGACTTACACTGAGCGAATTGAAGAAGAAGATATCCAAGTTAGTACCCAGTGATATCAACTATGAAGTCGATCTAGAAGCAGGTTCAATCTCGATTATCACCGATCAACCTTCTGCGTTTGGTGGTTCGGGTGACAATTTGACAGTTAGAATCGCGAAGGCAGTAAAACGACGCATCGTCATACGACCACATCCCGACCTCCTCGCAGATGAAAGTGCAGTACACGACGCAATCCTAAAACTCATCCCCGATGAAGCAAAACTACGCAAGACTTGGCTAGATCCTGCAATCTGTCAGGTCATTCTCGAGTGTGACGACCCCTCTGCTGCTGTAGGCCCTAAGGGCTCAAACATCAAGGCTCTGAGGGATGAAATTGGATGGCTGGTCGATGTTGTCAGAGCCCCTGCCATTGAGAGTAGGACTCAGCACGATATTAGGAGGTACAGAAAGGAGATGGCCGAAGATAGAAAGTCTCTAATGAGAAAATTTGGAACTAGAATCTACCGGCCTCACAGGCCCGGTGAGCCGTGGGTACGGGTTACAGCTCTTGGCTCATATCGCGAAGTCGGCAGAGCAATGCATCTCGTGACAACTAACGAATCTAAGGTTCTAGTTGACTGTGGAGCCAAGCCGACAACGAATCGAAGCGAAGTTGAACCCTTCTTTACTGCTCCAGAGCTGTTGCCACTAGACAATCTCGATGCAATTGTAATCACTCACGCACACATTGATCATATTGGAATGCTACCAGTCCTGTTCAAGTATGGTTACAGAGGACCAGTCTACTGCACTCCTCCAACTCGGGATCTAATGACTCTCTTGCAAATTGACTACATCAAGGTGGCACAGGCCGAAGGTAACGAGCCACCTTATTCTAAGGCCGATATCCAGGAATGTATCAAGCACATTGTAGATGTCAATTGGGGAGATAAGACTGATATTTCACCAGATATCAAGATGACAATGGAGAATGCGGGACATATTCTTGGTTCGTCTAGTGTGTATATGCAAATTGGTGAAGGCAAGGGCGAGCACAAGTTGCTTTTTTCAGGCGATATCAAGTACGAAAAATCGTGGCTTTTCGATGCAGCCACAGTAAGGTTCCCCAAAGTAGAGACTCTCGTAATCGAATCCACCTATGGCGGCCCTCAAGACATCCAACCTACTAGACAGCAAGCCAGTCAGGAATTACAGGATTTAATCCAAGACTCGCTTGGCAGAGGTAGTAAGATATTCTGTCCTGTATTTGCGGTCGGGCGCTCTCAAGAAGTAATGATAGCTATCGATCAATTATTCAAATCAGGTAATATCAAGCCTGTTACTGTCTGGCTAGATGGGATGATTTCAGAAGCCACTGCTATTCACTCGAGCCATCCAAATTTCCTAAATCGGGACCTCAGAGGAAAGATGCTGAAGGGAGGTTCGGAAAATCCTTTCAACTCTCCTTGGTTCAAGCAAGTAGAGTCAAGAGATCAGCGCGATAGTATCTTACTAGACCCAAGTCCATGCATCGTTCTAGCCACTAGCGGTATGATGACAGGAGGCCCAATTGTGGAGTACTTCAAGCACTGGGCGCCTGAACCTAGTAACACTCTATGTTTCGTTGGCTATCAGGCATCTGGGACTCTTGGTAGGCGCCTTCAACAGGGCCATCCACAGGTTCCACTTTCTGATGGTGGCCAAACACTAATGGTAGATGTTCGATGTAATACCGTGACTATCGACGGATTCAGCGGACATTCAGACAGGAACCAACTATTCGACTACGTCTCCGCGCTAAACCCAACACCTCGCAAAATTATTTGCCACCACGGAGACCCTCAGACCTGTAATGCATTCCGTCAAGGTCTGAGAGAGAGATTCAGAGTTCAAACATACGCTCCTGCTAATCTAGAGACACTTAGGCTGACATAATCACAAAACTGGCACATCAAAACCAGATTCTTCTGGATTGGGCACTTTAGTCACAGACTCAGTCTCTTCTTCATCTCCCCAATCCAGATTTTCAGGTACTGTAGTTTCCCAGGGCATGCTTGGGCTAAGGGCCAGTGCAAATGCAAGTGGAGTTAATAGTAGAAATCCCCAGGATTCGGTAGTCAATTCACCATTTCCTATGAAAGATTTACCAGACATGAGGATGAATGATACAGCCAGTAACCAACCGCATAAAACACGCGCACGCACAGTCATCCTAGGGGGATGGTATTCATCAAATAGCCCTTTGTAGGACTAATTTATTGTCAAGATTATGCCATACATCCCATGTCCAAGATCCTTCCTCTTCTGGACCTTGGGTCAGTGGTCATGATGACTCCGCATGTTACGCACATGGGGATACGTGGGCTAACTCGAACATAAATCTTGTTTCGTTTCATCATTTTCTCAGAGGACAAACTATTGAACCTCGATAACTCGGTTTGTGCGTGGAGGAGCATTGGGCACTTATTCGATGTACCTGTGGAAGTGCCTACGGCTCACCGAGAGGGACTAAGCGAGCATGCCCTCATTGTGGCTCAACAAACGGCTCTCAATCAAAACTCTTCAAAACTCCTGGTGAATTGTCAGAAGCCGTGGCAAAATCAAATCTCCCGGAGGGAATTGCACAAGAGGTAGAATCCAAAGTTTCTATTCAACAAGCAAAGGCTGAATCGAAGGCAACAATGTCTAGAGGAGGTCCCGAGGCAATTCGCAGGATTCTACGACAATCCACTACTTCTGATGGTGAAATCACAGTTGAATCTCTATCACGAGAACTACACAAAGAGGGTTATGAAGAGCCAACAGCAGAACAGATTATTGGAAGCGCAGAATTCGAAGGAATGCTCATCAGAAGTGGCTCGGACACTTGGACTTGGCTCCAGTAACCTTCATCTCAGAATCTCTAGTGGAACGCAATCCGGGCCCGTGGGTTAGTCTGGTCTATGCTAGATCGTTTGGGACGATTTGACCCAGGTTCAAATCCTGGCGGGCCCACCATTATTCGACCCGGCGAATAGCTTCGATATCGAATAATGAAACGGCATTATTCATCGCCTCTTCTTGTGAGAACCATCGAGCCTCCTCAATTTCATCATCCTTAGGAATAATATCTTCTGCAGGTATATCTGCCTTGCAGCGGTATGTAAATGACAGCCAATTGATTCCATCTTTCTGGAAAATAGCCTGTTGAATAACTGCACCATCATCGCCCTTGGAAGCATCGCCTGATTCTCCTTGTGGGTCTGGGATGCGGATATTTATTCCCAATTCTTCGAGTGCTTCTCTCTCCGCCCCTGTTCGAGGATGCTCTGCATAATCGACGAAACCACCCGGAAGAGTCCAACATCCAGTAAAGAAGCCACGAGTGACCTTGGCCATTAGAATCTCATCATTTGAGTTGGTGATGACAACTTTACTGACTACTCTGTGTAAGGTTCGATATACTGACTCTCGAGCTACAGGATCTACTAAACTATCCGAGATTACAGCATCCTTCCAAGCCCATTCGCCCGGCCAAGAGATTTTGGGAGTTGCTACTATCACTTCATGCATTTCTTGCCCCAGTCTGAACTGATTTGTTCTATTCACCTTCCAACTAAGGCCCATTTTCACAGCTTCTTCAGGAGTAGGTAGTCGAATAGAGAAGCCACCATCACCTACTCTTCCCATTTGAGGGATTACTGGTCCATTACCGTCTATATCGACTAGCAATAACTTTCCATCATGTTCGAGGTGAATGTGGCGACGGGGAGCACTCATAATTATCACGAGTAAAGTGAAGACAATGAAATCGACGGATTATTCACCAACTTTCGGCTTAAATTTCTACAATAAATCAATCACCGCATCTCGTTCTTCAATTAAGGCTGCTACATTCTCATCAATCTTTGATTGTGCGAATTCATCGATAGGCAGATCTTCAATTACAATTATCTCTCCATCCTCACATCGGCAGGGGAAACTGAAAACTAGTCCTTCAGGGACACCATACCAACCCTCCGATGGCAATGACATGGATACGATTTGCCCATTCGATCCTTGCCACCAATCTCGCATATGGTCAACCGCTGCCGATGCTGCTGAAGCCGCCGAAGAGGCGCCACGTGCCATAATCACTGCTTTACCCCGAGTAGCAACTGTCTCTAGGAAATCACCCTGCAACCAATCATTGTCGAAAACCTCTGTAGCTACATTACCATCTACAACTCCAAACCTAGGATCTGGATACATAGTATTAGCATGATTGCCCCAGATAAATACATCATGAACTTTAGAGGCCGAAACTCCCGCTTTCTCTGCCATCAATCCTACAGCCCTATTCTGATCGAGGCGGGTCATCGCTGTAAATTGCCGTGAGGAGATTCCCGGTGCATTTGCCGAAGCAATCAATGCATTGGTGTTACAGGGATTGCCTACAGTAATGACTTTCACATTCCGTGATGAAACCGCATCTATCGCCTTACCTTGGCCTACAAAGATTGGACCATTCGCTGCAACCAGATCGGATCTATCCATATCTTTTGTTCGAGGTCGAGAACCTACTAGGAATATTGCTCTAGCATCATTGAATGCAATCTCTGGGTCGTCGGTACCGATAATATCGTGTACCAATGGAAATGCTGAATCTTTTAGTTCCATGATGACTCCATCAAGACGTTGCATTCCAGGTGGAATTTCTAGCAATTGAAGTATTACTGGCTGGTCATTGCCAAAGCAATCCCCACTCGCAATCCTCCACAATAAGGCATATCCAATGTTTCCAGCAGCCCCCGTCACAGCAACTCTTATCGGTTCTTTCAATTGTTCAACTTTAACTCCCATTCATCATCCCCAAACGCTGGGGCCATAATTCAATCCTTAGCCTTTGGTGAGTCTCGGCTTCAACTATCTGTCAAGAGATTAGCAAAAAGACATTCACTATCTTACATTACGATATTCGAATGGGCAATTCCTGATTCTGAGATTATGCCTTATTTAGAAGAGACAATCTAGCCGTTTGATTCAATAGTCTAATTCCGGTCGGTGCGCATACCCGACATGAGCCTACGGCTCATTGGTGAGAGTGTGGCTTGGATGAGACTGGGCGTATTGAAGGAGCCTGAAGGTGAAAATAGAGTCGCAATCGTTCCTAATTCGATACCTAAGTTGAGCAAGGCTGGGTTTGAAGTCTTAGTTGAATCAGGAACCGGATCTTCTTCGAGTTATCCAGATTCAGAGTATGTATCCAAGGGAGCAATTGTGGCATCAAGAGATGAGGTCCTTTCCGCTGAGCTATTAGTCACAATTAACATTCCAGATTCTTCCGAGATGAAAGAGGGTCAAGTTGTAGCTTGTGTCGCTGATCCGTTCCGCCATCCCGAGAGAGTCAAGCAATGTTTGGATTCTTCAATAACTCTACTCAGTATGGATATGATTCCTAGGAGACTTTCGAGGGCCCAGTCGATGGATGTCAATTCCAGTCAAGACAATCTTGCAGGTTACAAGGCTGTTCTAATGGGAGCGGCTCAACTTGGCAAGGCAATTCCAATGATGACGACCAGTGCAGGAACAGTAAAGCCTGCTAAATTCGTCATCATGGGTAGTGGTGTGGCAGGATTGCAAGCAATCGCCACAGCCAAGCGCTTGGGGGCGATTGTGTTCGCCTCTGATGTAAGAAAGTCCGCAGCTGAACAAATCGAATCTGTTGGCGGCCGATTCATTGAGGTAGAGGGCATGGACGACTTCGAAGATGAATCAGGGTATGCCAAGCCTTTGACTCCAGAGTTTATTCAGAAAGTCAATGATACTGTATGTGAAGTTGCGAAGGACGCGGATGTCATAGTCACAACGGCCCGAATCTTTGGTAGACCTGCCCCTATAACGGTGCCTGCAGACGCAGTCAATTCATTCAAGCCAGGCGCTGTAATTGTCGATATGAATGCCGATGTTGGAGGAAACTGTGAGTTGACACAACCCGGTCAGACTGTTGTACACAATGATGTCACTATAGTTGGTATTGAGAATCTTCCCGGCACTATTGCGTCGACTGCTAGCATGCTTTACTCAAACAACCTGACGAACTTCGTTACTTCACTAATGGTCGACGGAGAATTCACAATCTCGATGGATGATGATGTGTTGGTAGGTGCTGAGGAAGACTCAGACTTCTATGTCCCTGGAATGGGTGGAGTACTAATCTGCTCTGATGGCGAAATTCACCCCAAGCAAACCAGATTATCGGAGGTGGTCTCATGAGTCTGACAGTAGCTGCATTGGTCGGAAGTATCACTGTATTCATTCTAGCGATTTTCCTAGGTTTTGAGTTGATTAGTAAAGTTCCACCTACTCTCCACACTCCACTAATGTCGGGCGCAAATGCAATCTCAGGAATCACCATTGTGGGGGCACTTATTCTCTCGAATACAGCGTTCAACAATGGAAATCCCGGAACCGCCGCATGGCTTGCGTTTGTTGCACTAGTTATGGCCACTATCAACGTAGTTGGCGGTTTCATGGTAACTAACAAAATGCTCGAAATGATTGCTGGTAAGAAGCGCAAGGGAGGTGAGTAATTGGTAGACACAGCCGTATGGGATATTGGTTACTTGATCGCAGCAGCCCTATTCATCCTCGGAATCAAGAGGTTATCCAGCCCTAGAACTGCACCTCAGGGCAACAGACTCGGCGCCATGGGTATGTTCCTGGCAGTATTGGTTACTTTGACGAGAATGTATTCGGAGGGCGTAATCGGTTGGGAATTAATCGTCGGCGGACTAGCGCTTGGAACTATCATTGGCGCTCTGATGGCCACAAAAGTCGAGATGACAGGAATGCCCGAACTAGTCGCTCTGTTCAATGGTTTTGGAGGCGGCGCGTCGGCATTGGTTGCTCTTTCCGAAGTCCTAGGTAGGCTAGATCAAGGAAATGTCCCGGACTCGGGAATAGAATTGTATGCAGTTTGGATTGCCATCGGCCTTTCAGGAATCGTTGGATGGGTCACCCTGTCCGGTTCGCTTGTTGCGATGATGAAACTAAAGGGCGGTTTTTATGTCCCATTTAGCAAGAAGGATGACCGCGGTCGTCCAAAGTGGATTAGTTTCCCCACATGGGGTCCTCCTTGGCTAAATGCGGTCAAGATCTTCCTACTAGGGGCCTCACTAGCATTAATTTGGATGACTATTGATGACCCGACCAACACAGATTACATCTGGATGATCGTAGGCTTTTCCAGCCTACTCGGAGTTTTGTTTGTAATTCCAATAGGCGGGGCGGATATGCCAGTCGTTGTCAGTCTGCTAAACTCTCTATCCGGAATCGCTGCGGCATTCACAGGTTTCGTGATTGGTAACAATGTCCTAATCATCGCGGGTTCAATGGTTGGTGCTGCTGGATTAATTCTAACTTTCATAATGTGTAAGGCGATGAATAGAACACTTCCTGATGTCCTCTTCAAGGCGTTTGGTGGATCAACAGAGAAAGATCAGTTGACACGTACTAAGGTCGGCAGCGATCCAGAAGAGGTTGCCATGGTTCTTGATGGCGCCCAGAAGGTGATTGTCGTACCCGGCTACGGAATGGCCGTAAGCCAGAGTCAGCACACTGTCAAGGAGTTCGCAGATTTGATGGAAGCCGAGGGTTGTGAAGTATCCTATGCAATCCACCCTGTGGCTGGGAGGATGCCTGGGCACATGAATGTCCTACTCGCAGAAGCAAGTGTCCCATATGAGCAACTTATCGAGATGGACGACATCAATCCAGAGTTTCCTGAATGCGATGTCGCATTAGTAATCGGTGCTAACGACACAACCAATCCCGCTGCTCGTACCGGCGAGGGGCCCCTGGCTGGAATGCCAATCCTTGATGTCGATAAGGCGAGAGTGGTTGTAATCATCAAGAGAAGCCTATCTGTTGGCTATGCAGGAGTCGACAACGATTTGTTCTACATGGACAAGACAATGATGCTATTCGGTGATGGTAAGAAGATGATGAATGAACTCAACTCTGCTTTGAAGGAGTTGTGAAGTCAGCGCATCCCTATGGGATGCGTTCAGGCAACGGTTATGAGACTCCGACCGACGAGGCGTTACTGGTGACAATGCGAGCGGCAATGACCAAAGCTTCGGTTTGCTTGGTAATTCTGGCCCTCATGGCCATACCAGCTCTAGGTATGAGTGGAGGCCCAGCCGCTCTAAATGGGTATGATGAGCCCACTGTCAAGTATGGCTGTTCCTGTCACAACAACAACGCAACTTCTGAGAGAGCAGTAGTGATGATTACTGGTGTTCCAGTAATGTATGATATCGATACATCTTATCCATTGACAGTTACTGTTGCCGATTCAGTGACACTTGCCGGTGGTGATGGCAACACCAAGGCCGGATTCCTCCTTTCTTCTGAAGGAGTCGGCACATTCTCTTGGTCGGATGATCAGGACATAAGACAGGCAGAGGACGCTCCCAATGATGTTTCTCATTCTGATCCAGATGCTGATGGAATCTGGGATCTAATATGGACATCTCCTTCAGAGGATATTGGACAGGTCAACTTCTGGCTGGTTGGTAACTCCGTAGACGGAGCTGGAATACCTGATGAGATGGATTATTGGAATATCCTGTCTTTCTCAATAAGTCCACCTGGAACAGTCACTACTGGAGATGATGCTGCCACCCTAGAGACTAGAACAATCTCTGTTGGTAATTACGATACATTGTTTGTCATCGAAGAGTCTGATTCTCAGAAGGAAGCCGAGAGACAAGCCGCCCTAGCTCTGAGTATCTATCAACAAGGTAACGCTCTGTATTGGACCAGTTTAGTAGCTCTTCTAGTTGGAGCAGTTGTCCAAAGAGAAGTTCTAGAGAGGCGCTACGGTAATGGTCCTGAGTACTTAGCGATGGAGTTAGCCTACCCCCAGGCAATTCGAAGGGGCTTGCTAAGCATCGGCTCTTTCTTAGTCGGCGTTCGTATGCTCTCTTCAGATACTGCAATTGGATTCCCTCCTGCCAGTATTGTTCACGAGGGAACTAGGATTACAGATCTTACAGGATTCCTAATCGGTTGCGCCTTCTTCCTCAGTGCTTGGGCGGCTTATGGAGTGTACAGAACTATTCTGGCAACAAGAGTCAAGCGTGAGGTCAAGGACATCCTCTGAGAAGTATGGAACATCCAAATTCTCACATGTTAGAATTCACCCAGCACCTCTCTGAATTATACTCAATTTTCAGGCAGTCTATACTGATGGTCCTAGGCATATCTCTTCTTTGGGCATTGAATAGTGATTCATTGATGACTTTATGGCTTGACACTCTGCCACTAGAAAACACCTCACATGATCTTACAATCTATTCTCCATTTGATTGGATTGAGATGAAGTGGGCAATATCCATTCTGTTATCGATTCTTTCTGTAATGCCACTGCTTTCAATTCGCCTGCAAAAATTCGCTTCACCCGGACTATTTCCAAATGAACGTACTTGGTTTAATTTAGTCCTACTTTTCTGTTCTCTTTTCCTCCCCATTCTAATCATTTTACTCTGGTGGATTGGTTTCCCTGTCCTTGTTGACTTAGCATTGGCAGCAGATGAATTAGATGGCGTTTCAAGTAGATATGACGCAGCATCAATTATTGGCCTCGCAATTGGAATATCCTGGATTGTTGTATGTGTAATTATAGCAACTGTTACACTATCATTAGCACGACTTTTGGGTATGGTTGAGGATGGCCGGACAAAATTTCGAAACCGATTCTTAGCCATTCTAGGGGGCATTCTAATTCTTACACTTCCTTCTGAATTTGAAGGACTTAGGGTATTTCTCGCCCTCGGTGCCATGATGATCGCAGACAGAATCTCTAGCAGTCTTCCATCAGCACCCTTGGGGCGGCGAAATTTTTCAATCTCGGACATTTCCTCGGGCGGCAACAATCCTGTTCGTCTTGCAATTGTGGATTGTGGTTGTGAGGGGGTTTGTCCCGGAATACCAACTGATTCCATTCCCGAGGGCATCGCCTCGCCTTCTTGTGAGGCTCTGTGTTTGAATCATAGGGAGCAGGAAGCCCTCACCGACTTTGTTTCTCAGCATAAAATAACCAACCTAATAGTAACTGGTTGCGACTCTGCTCCTTTACCTGCCCAACTTAAATTAAGCCTAAACTCAGTAGATTGCAAGATTAGCGGTTTGGGATGGTTAGACGAACCCCGTGCTCATTCAGATGAGTGGAAGGCATCATCTCTCACCTATTCGACTCAATTAGCAGGCAATTCTGCATTGGATTGAAAGGTGAAAATATTGGACGTTACATCATGAACGCAGTACGGGCTGGCTTAGCAGTGGCCATTCTGATGCTGGGGATTTGGGCCCATACTAATCCAGAAGTACTGGATAAATGGATAGGTAACCCTTCTGATATTACCGAAGAAGAAAGCGAATTGGTTGGGTTGCAAGAGAATGAAGAATGGCTGGTTCTAAGAGTGGAGTTTGAGGGCCGGCCATTCGCACAGCAAAAAGCTAATTCGATGTTTTCTCTTGATGGTTCGGCAAGCATGTATGTCGATCAAATGAGCGGTTCTAAGTCAGTACTTACAGTTACATTATCGGATAGAGTTTGGCTATCTCCGAATCCTGAGAGTCATTGGGGATTTGACTCTGAAGACGAACGCGACATATATGTCGATGATATGATTGAAGCTGCATGTCTAGAGCTTCTACGAGGAATGGATCTATCCAAATGGGATTTCGATAATGATGGAGTTGTAGATAGATTATTGGTTTTGCATTCCGGCAGGGCTCAGGAATCAGGAGGAGGCACTGATGCCCTATGGAGTCATATGTCATGGCTCAGCGAACCTTTGGTTATTGATGATTGGAACATAGAACACTACACAGTAGCTTCCCTAGATTCTGGCATAGGTACAATTGTTCATGAGATGTTACATCAAATGGGCGCATATGATTTGTACGATGTTCACAGTGATATTCCAACATCGAATTGGAACGGTCTTGGGGATTGGGATATCATGGCAAGTGGAAATTGGAATGGAGGAGGTGACACACCTGCTATGCCCGGGGCAGCTTCTCTCAATCAGATAGGTGCTGACAGATACACCGTTCTCGACATTTCTGTAGATTCTGAACACTCTCTTGAGTCAATTTCTGATGGCGGCAATGGTTTGAAAATTCCAATTGCACCCGGAGAACATATTTGGATCACATATCGAGGGAATATTGGTTTTGATTCTGCTCTTCCTGGACACGGAATATTGGTCGAACACTCAGACGAAAATAACGGGAATCCAGTAGAGAATCTAGTGAATACAGATCCAGATAATGCTTGGGTGAAGATTATCGAGGCCGATGGAGATGCAGCTCTCCAGAGAGGAAGAGATTCTGGTAGTCCCGATGATACCTTTGATACTGGAGAATCCTTTGGTTCTTCTGGGATGAAAATTAGGGATAATCGTGGTAGACTTGTTCCTTGGACCATATCAGTTGAGGCTATTTCAGATGACTCAGCCACTGTATCATTCCATGCAGGAGAGATTTCCAATACCAGCGTATTGACGCCCAGAACTCCTTTGCAATTACTTCCTCCAGAATCCGTTTTCGCCGAAGTTACTACCACTGAGCCATGTAGTCTTGAAATCTCACTTTCAACTTCACAATCGGATGACTCTGTAGCTAAATATGTGGAAATTCCGTCAGGCACTACAGTGGTAAAAATCCTAGATTATGATGAGGTAAATACGGACTCATTCACTCTGATTGGAACTATAGGTTGTGAGTCTGAAACAAAGACGGACACATCAATTGATGTACACATCGTCGGCCACAAAATCTCCACCGATGAATTGTACTCCTTGGTATCTTGGGAGGATCCATCTACTGTTTCAGTCACCCCGGAGTATGAAGGAAATGGCGAGATGACATATTCGATTGCCCTAGAGGGTGCTGTTTCGAGAGTTGCTACAGCACAGTCACCTGTTACCCTAGGCCCGGGTAATCCAATAACAATCGTTGTGGATCCAATGGGACTACTTGAGCCAGGTATGCTTGCTAGGGGAACTATCGTCTTATCAGATATCCATGGCAATGAGAATAGAATCCCACTCCTGCTAGAGGCTGAATCTCCTTTCTCCGGCGATGGTTGGGTTGCTTGGCTGGCAGAACCAGCCAATGGCCTACTGATTATCTCGATTCTAATTTCTATCTCAATCCTTACGGGCAGGAGAGAAGATTAGTCATCTTCTGTTCGGATTAGTCCATCTAGAGTCTGCCGGTGGCCTAGATATTGACAAATATCGCCATTCACCATTCTCAAGTAAAGGATGTAACCATGTCTTTCCAACTCCAGCAGCTAACCTGGAGGCCAGGCATGCCCCCTCCCAATCACTAGGGGCCTCTGCAGGATGAACTACAAGCCATGGGGCATGTTCTTTCCCCAGAGTTTTGTCATAACATCTCCACCTAGTGCCATACTTGAATCCCGGCCTAGGGTGCAAACCCCTGTTTAGAAGATCAGACAAAATGCTAGAGCCCATGGTCTCCTCATCTTCATCTGCGTAGATCATATTGGCACAAATAGAATCGATTATTCGTCCATCTGGGTAGGGGATACCAATTCGTTCATCGGGCCAAGAATCTACATTAAGAATCATTACTCCACCGTTCGCAAGAGGCTTGAAAACTCTCTCTCGAATCTGCCCAATATCTCGATTATGTAATCTACCTAACTCTCCTGATGGTTCAGTGGAAGAAACTCTGTAAGTAACTACAGAACTTTCGTCGTCGACAATTATTACTTCTGCAATTCTTTCTCTTGAATGAACCTCAACAGACCATTCATAGAGATCTTGGACATCTAATTCCGTACTAGCGTGGAACCACCTGATTTCAGCTATTGGAGAATCACTTCTAGGGTGATTGTCTGATGCCCATCTTGCAGCCCATGTCAATTTTGAATGTTCAATATCAAAGTACTTCAGATTAATACTCATTACTACTTTATTTCCTGGAACTCTAAGAGCTTCAATGACAATAGACTCATCTAGTAAATTTGAATTCTCCGATAATGAAACTGCAAACCAATCTTCGTGTGGTAAGTCCAAGTGCCTGTGCTGGTTACAGAAGATTACTTCTGCATCAGTCAGTAGCAGACCCTTTCCACCCATTGGCCTGCCCACGGCCGACTTAGACCACAATCTGTCTGAGGCTTTACCGGAGTATAACCAGCCTTCCGCGTGCTTTTCCACGTCTGCGCCATAAGGTTCCAAACTTGAGTCCGCCGGTGGTAAACATCATTCGCATTACTCACTTGGCATCTTCATGGAAGAGGGCGAAGATAGGGCATCAGTGTTGGCCAGATTGTGTGAGATGCTCGATTCTATGGGCGAATCAAAAGTAACACTCATTGGCGATGTCATGCTAGATCGGTTCCACCACGGCTATGCAAACAATCTAGACTCAACTGCACCAGTACCTGTTCTCAAGATAATGAGCACAGAGGAAACACCCGGGGCCGCAGCACATATTGCGATGGGATTGAAGTCCCTAGGGATCCAAGTCAGTCTACATTGCTGCGTTGGAGATGATAATGAAGGTCGTACGATAGTCAAGAAATTGTCAGAGCATGGCATATCTACCGACAGTATCCAATCAGTCTCAGATAGGAATACACTCACGAAGATAAGATTCTACGGCAGCAGAGAAAGCCTCCTGGATGAAAGTCAGATTCTTCTTCAAGCCGATCGTGGCCCTAGGGAACCCCTATCGGAAGATGTTAGGAAATCCATCGTCGAGGGAGCAATAGCTGAAATTTCAGATAGCAGTGCAATCGTACTTTCTGATTACGACAAGGGGGTACTAGATACTCAGACATCACTACATTTGATTTCTACTGCAAAGAAAGCAGGACTCCCAGTCATCGCTGACCCAAAACTAACGGGACTAGATAGAAGCGAGGGAGCAGATGTTGTACTGTTTGAGAATAGAGGGCTAAATCTACTATCTCGCAGGCAAGGTGCCTCCAGCCAAGCCAGCGCCGCTGCTACATTGATTTCACAGTATAATTGGGGGGCTCTGGTTGTACTTAGAGGCACAGAGGGAGTCACTATGTACAGAGGGGGAGAGGATCCATTCCATATCCCTTGTCTTTCTCCTTCAGCAGTTCAACAGATAGGTTTGCATGATGCTGCTGCAACTGCTCTAGCCGCTGCATTAGGAAATGGGCTATCAATTACCGATGCGACAACTCTAGCAGCCGCTGCTTGTGATTGCATACTGGCGGCAGAGGCTAGTAGGGAGTTCGTTGACAGAGAAACTCTCCGAATTTGGATTGATGAATTATCTTGGCAATTGAGAATTTCAGATAGATAATCAACGATGCATCGGTTTCATTACCGGTAGGGATATCCAGAGCAACATGAAGTTGAAGTCATTGGCAATGGCGATGGTGCTTTTAGCACCACTATTTGTCATCACACCCTCGGTTAGTGCTGAGTCTGAAGACCCACCAATAATTGGATTCGACTTCGAGAATGGCATGCGCATCGTCACAAATGAAACTGGACAATGGCCGGATGATGGTTGGATTACATTATCAGGCACTATAGAGTTCAACACAGCCCCAGATGATGTTTTATGGTTGCTCGAATCTGATTCACAATTCGCTGTGAATACAGGTGACTCCATTTCTGACTCTTTGCAGGAATTACAGACAGATAATGGTCGAACTAAATGGTCATGGGAGGCAGAAATCCAACTTCAATGGGGTAATTGCACTTGCTACTTCAACCTCGTTGTTACTCATGATGTTATGTCGTGGAAGGAGACAAGGGTGATTTTCATGGGAGAAACGATGCGTTCAGGTTTGCTAATCCACTCTCCGGATCCAATTTCAAGATGGACTGATCATACATTGGAGGTGTCCCATGTGGCTGACTATGAATGGGCCCATGAATCACTTACTGTCACTGGCTGGACTTCTCATCCTACAGTTTGGGCAACTCCGGAGACTAGATTCTTTGTATCTGCGGCTTACAATGCAGCGGACACCTGCACCGAAGCAGGCAACTCAGATGCAAACCAATTACTCTCAGTAATCAGCATTGATGGAGAATATTCCGTTAGTTTGAATGTCTCGCATTTGGATGATGGTTGGTATAATTTGTATGTTGAAAACTATGACCCATCCGGTGTTTCTGACAGACAAACTTGTGTAGGTATTCGCATTAACAACTCTCCTCCAGATATTGTCATTAGTGGCGATTCATATTACTCGGAAGCAACAGGCGAGATAATTTTCGATGCCAGTGAATCAGATGACCTCTTTTGGGGTGGAGATGGAATGGAGTATATGTGGGTCCTACGCAAACCTTCACACAGCGGCCAAACCCCGCTCGATATCCAAATTGGAGGAAATACCTATTCACTACCTGCAGATAGTGGAGGAAACTATTCTCTCACCTTAAGGGTTACAGATTTAGGTGGCGTTTACTCCACAACTGTCTTTCAGTTCGACATTGAAAATTTCTCACCTACTGCTATAGCTTCTATATCTGGAAACCCAATAATTGATGGCAGCACAATCAAACTTAGCGGTAGCGACGGATGGGAATTGGATGCTTCCGAATCAAGCGATACTGAAAATGATCTGGCAAGTATCAGGTGTGTCTGGAAAATTGATTACGAACCTATGTATGAAGGGTGTGAAAGAACATTGACTTGGCCGGAGGATGCAGGACTAGAAGCCATACTAACACTAGATGTAATTGATGACGACGAAGCTTACGCCAGCATCTCTGTACTATTGATTCATCCAGATTCATCTGAGCCACTACCCTATCCTGTGATAGTTCTAGTGATTTCTGCTCTGTTCCTGCTATCCGCAATTTTACTCAGATACAGATCTTCGGATGATTCTGGAGGAATTCCTACATGGGACTCTGACTCTGACTAGTAGAATCCCTCATAAACAACGCCATATGGACATATGATGAGGGTTCATGGTGCCAACTTTCCCAGATTCAGAGTATTTGGATAGACAGTCCACCTTCTTGGATAAACTACCTGAGAAATCGATAGTACTAATCCCTACTAATCCTAGGTCAGTCAGATCTAATGACACACACTATCCGTTCAGAGCTAACTCCTACATGCTCTATCTTTGTGGTTGGACTGAATCAGATTCAGTTTGGATGGCTAGCAATATGGGAGGCGAATGGATCACTTCACTTTTCGTACCTCCTCAGGATACTAAGGCAGAGATATGGGAGGGTAGGAGAGCCGGCCCTGAAGGAGCAGTCAATAATTGGCCGGTGAATTCTGCATATTCTATTGCAGACCTAAGGAAAGTAGTCTCTCCAGTAATAGACGAATGTGAACATATTTTCTGTATAACCGGTTTGAATTCCAAGATTGACTCAATGTTGCACGATTGTGGAAAAGAAGTCTTAGATCCGAAAACATATCTCGATTCTCTAAGGGTAATCAAGTCAGATGCCGAGATAGAACTGATGCGAAAATCTGCCGAAATTGCTTCGAATGCACATATTCTAGCCATGAGGGCAGGGAAACCAGATGTTGGAGAATGGCATCTACAATCTGTAATCGAATCATACTTCACTTCAAACCGTGCTGAATGGGCTTATCCTTCGATTGTAGGAGGAGGTGAGAACGCCGCAATTCTGCATTACAATTCTAACCAAGACCTCGTAGTTGATGGGAACTTAGTCCTGATTGATGCTGGATGCGAAGTTGATGGATATGCCTCTGACATCACTCGAACTTGGCCAGTAAATGGTAAGTTCACAGAGGCGCAGAGAGAAATCTATGAATTAGTGCTCAAGTCACAGATTGCTGCCATAGAAGCTTGTCAATCAGGAGCCAGATGGACTTCATTCCATGATGCTTCTTCGAGAGTAATTGCCCAAGGCCTCATTGATCTGGGTATTCTCGACTGTTCCCTAGATGAGGCCATCGGGGACTCATTGGAGTTTAATGGCCAATATCGTAATTATTTCATGCATGGAACAGGTCATTTCCTGGGCCTAGATGTCCACGATGTTGGGGGAGGGAGACAGGGTGACGACGACCCAGGTCCCGTACTCAAACCGGGCATGATAGTTACTGTAGAGCCGGGGTTATACTTTGGCACTTGGCGAACAGATGTTAAAATCCCAGAGAAGTATGCTGGAATCGGAGTTAGGATAGAGGATGATATTCTCATCACGGAGGATGGCCCTGTCGTTCTAACTTCTTCTTGCCCAAAGGAAATCTCCGAGTTGGAGGAAATTATTGGACAAAAGAGGTGATTTCTTGTCTCGTTGTCGGAAAATCTTACTTTCTCAGTCTAGGGAATCTCCACCTCGTCTAAGCATAGATGATGCTCTCATATTGTATGATGAGGCAGATCTATCTGAGTTAATGCATGTGGCGTCCATGCAACGAAGAATAAGAGCTCCAGGTAATCATGTAACATACTTGGTCGATAGGAATGTGAATTATACAAATGTCTGCACAATAAACTGCCAGTTTTGTTCCTTCTATAGGCCTCCAGGACACTCAGAAACTTATCTACAAAGTTTGGATCAAATTAGTGAGAGAATTACTCAATTGGAGGATATAGGTGGTTCAAGAGTACTAATGCAAGGAGGAGTTCATCCCGAACTTAACCTAGAATGGTATACTGATTTGATTCAAGAGTTGAGGGCTAGACACCCCTCAATAGATTTAGATTGCTTCTCCCCAATAGAAATTGAGGGAATCTCAGAAATCTGTGGTTTGTCTACTAAGGAGGTATTGGAATCGCTCCGTGATGCTGGAATGCATGGTTTACCAGGAGGGGGAGCTGAGATGCTTGTGGACGAAGTTCGTCTAGATGTTTCACCAAAGAAAGGATCCGCTGAGAATTGGTTGAGAGTTATGAGAGAGGCTCAAGAATTGAATCTAACCACATCTGCAACAAATGTCATAGGTTTCGGAGAGTCTAATTTACATAGATTACATCACATGGATAAAGTCAGAAAGTTGCAGGATAGAGCAGTAGAAAGAGGCTCAATAGGCTTCACATCTTTTATCTCTTGGCCTGTTATGTTAGAGAATAACTCTCTAGGTAGAAAGGGGCGTGGCATGAACAAGTACACCCTAGGAGCAGGATCTAATGAGTACCTTAGGCATGTAGCAATTTCAAGGCTGTTTTTTGATAATATCAAACATATTCAGGCATCATGGCCTACAATGGGCACTAAGATTGCACAGATGGCATTATTTGCAGGAGCAGATGATATCGGCTCTACAATGATGGAGGAGAATGTTGTATCCTCATCCGGAACAAAAAAGACCAGCGCTTCGGAGAGGGAATTACAGTTACTAATATCAAGGGCCGGATTCATTCCAGTAAAGAGAGACTCCGATTACAATCTACTTGAAACAGACACAATTGAACTAGAGATATTTGCCCCTCCACCAACTCAGCCCAATTGATCGGCAGACTCTACTCTACCACTACGCACCGGGAGTCTAGGAATTGTATCAATACCTTCTCGGTCAGCGATTAGTATTGGCTTAATCCACTTCATTCTAGTGCCATCATCTCTTACAGCCTCAACTACAATTTCCCAATGAATGGCAATTAGTGCGGAGTATATTGAACCAGGCCAAATATCTCTTGGCCCTGATAGGACAAATCTCTCAGCAGTTCCAGACAAATCTCTCCAGTCACCTGATGTCATTACTCTAAGTGGTTCAAGCAGAAGCAATCTGGGATGCGAGACTGCCAAAGGTGTTGATTCCCCTACACCAGTACCTAACTCTTCACCAGTAGTGATTCTCCTGTCAGGGAGACGAGTTGACATTCCAGGTGCAGATTGCTCACCCTCAACTCTCCCTAACGCTTCGAGCATTTTCTCCCTCTCGGGAACAATCATGCCAACTTGGATTCTAGCTCTAACAGGCATGACATCCAAAGGAAATTCTTCGAATCTTATTTGTGCATCATTTCCTAAAATCTCAATTGATAATTTTATGTCTTTGATTGGTGATGCAATGTATCTATTTTGGCTTCTAATATCTCTCAGATTTGCAATAATTCTGAATAAGATTGGAACTATAAATAGAGGAAATGAAAAGAAAAGTAGTTTGGGATAATCGAGTGGTCCAAATCGATAGGAACCAGCGAACGACTTAGATAACAATCCACTTGCAACCAAGCCCGGCTCGAGCGTATGGATTAACAGAGATAGAATGATTATTACAACAGCCGGCCTAATCGCCTTTCTAGCCAGTGAGTGTAAGGGATCGGGTTCGATATACCATCCATTTCGAGTCCTCTTGATGAAGTCAAAAGGCTCCCTAGAAATCTCGCAGGTTAATGCTTGTAATTTATCGTCTGACTTCTCAGTTCTCCATTCAACTCTCCAATCCTCATCCGTCCCAATTGAGAATGCAGGTGGTGGTTTTTGTTCAGATTCTACAATTACTTCCACCATAGGGACTCCTTTCGGATCCATACTGGCATGCTCAAAGGGAGGAAATCTGAGTCTCTGTACCGAACGGAACATGTCAACCCCACAATACGGCCTTGACTGCCCGTCGAGCTAGCGACTTGAACTCAGGCACTTCACGCAGCATTCGAATGCCTAGAGGAATCGGATTCTCAATTTCGCCAACTTCATTAATTAATTCAGTAACCTCAGGTTTCGACCAAACTGAGAATACTTGATCCAATTCTTCATCTCCCATTTGAGTAAGGAATGCATCTCTGAGTGCCTTAGCACGCTTTTGCTCCTTTCTTATCGGTTTGTGCTTTTCAGTTACAATAGCCTCTAATTGAGTCTGAGTCAACTCACCTTTTGCTCTCTTTAGCAAGTCTGAAACCATTATTTCCACATGCTTGAATCCGGGACCTATGCCCCCCCCAGTGGTTGGTTTGCATAGGCCAGCAGCATCGCCGAAGAGCATTACTCTACCTTTGAGAGGTCGTTTTACAAGGCCACTAGGAACAGGCCCGCAGAAGCGACCCACTTCCCTACAATCAGAGAATCTATATGACCACTGGGAACTTTGCATCAAAGCCTTCAGAAGCTGCTCAGGAGATTTACCTTCCAACAGTTTTGCTTTACTCCACACTCCTATTCTTGTTGTATCTCCAGAAGGTATAGCCCAAGCGAAGAATCCTGGAGCGATCTCGGAACCAGTATACATATCCAACTTCCCTTCTTTCCCTGAATATCCTGAGACTTCAATCTGAAATCCGACTATCATTTCCTTTGGACGCCCCATTCTAAACCTCCTCCTAACCCAAGAATGGGCACCATCTGCTCCACATAGCATTGAACAACTGACGATTTTTTCCCCCTCCGGAGTTGAGATTGTTATGCTGACCCGATTACCATCTTGCTCAGCAGAAATTGGACTACTTGATAGCCATAATTCTGCACCAGAATCGACAGCTGACTCAAGAATCGACTCATCAAACAGCTTTCTACAAACACTCCAAGTTCTAACAGTATCAGGGTTCCCGATAGAAACTACCTCTCCTGAAGGGCCATGAATTCTCGCCCCCCAAATTGGAGTTAGCACAGTGTCATGCAATCCAACTAAATCCATCGCTTCGGGGTTAACTAATCCTGCGCATTGAAACGGCCTTCCAATCTGTGCATGTTCTTCGATAATGAGTACGGTTGCTCCTCCTTCTGTAAGCCTCTGGGCCAGTAGGCTTCCTACAGGGCCAGCACCGATGACTACGAAATCGTAATCCATATGCTAAGGCCTCTGGCCATTCGTTATTGAGGCCTACTACGGATGGAGACTAAGAGCGCCTTTTCCTAGAACTGCTTCGTCTTCGACCTTTCATCTTTGAAATTATTCCACTTGCATCAGACTTTGTAAGTTCTGAGATATCCTTGGCACCCACTGTTGCTAGTACTTCTGATAGTGGCTTCTTATTTTGCTCAGCCAACTTCTCGATAAGATTGACCTGAGCCTCAGTAGCAGGTAAATCCCGAGTCTTCTCAATTAATTTCCCAATTAACTCACTAGCCGTGCCTTCTCCTCCACCGGTCAGTCCCGAAACCTCACTAACTCCTGCAAGTTCTAGTGCAACATCCAATTCTATTCCCAGTTGATCTGCCAGTTTTACAATAAGGGCACTCTGTTTTTCACTAGGAGGGTAGCCTATACTATCTCCTATCTCTTGCAGTTTGTCTATGATTTCTCGTGCATCATCACCAGAGATTTCATCTACATCCTTGCCCGACATCAATTCCTCTCTCATTTCAGGTTCTAGGTGCACTATTCGAGATTCAATCAACGATTTTTGCCTTGGTGTGGCAGTTTGTTTTCTGATACTGAGAGCATTGTTATGCATGTCTCTGAACTGAGTGACGAATGAGTCCCATACCTCAGGGCCATCTTGTGAGCCGGATTCAACTAAATCCAAATTTGCTTCCATGTGTGATGTAAAATCAGGGGTGAATAACCCAACATCTTCATCTTGTTCATTGTAGAATGGGACAACATCTGTCCATAACATTCTACCATCGCTTGTCGGAATCAGTGAACTACCATCTAATTCCACATATCCTCTTCCTGTTAGTTTTTGTATTGTACTTACATAGGTGGAAGGACGACCAATATCTGCTTTTTTCATGGCCTGAACAATTGAACTCTCAGTATATCTCCTAGGCGGTTTAGTTTGATCTGTGACCATTTTCGGACTATCCTCACTTTGTTCAATTGACCATTCTGCTCCTACTTCTAGACTAGCCTCGGGAGGCTTAGTTCTGACATCACCGTTAAACTGAGAATATACTTCTTCCCAGCCACTATGGGTCCTCCAAGAAGCAGTTCCTCTAAGTGTTCTATCGGAACCATCCACAGAGGCTTCCAAATCTCTTCTTTCTCTTATTGACTGTGACATCTGGCTAGCAGCAAAGCGTGACCAAATTAATGCGTAAAGGCGCTTCTCATCTGCAGATGCATCAATCGAAACAACCTCTGGCTTGCTTGGGCGAATCGCCTCGTGAGCATCTTGTACATTTGCCTTACCTTTTGCATCTTTGCCAACCACACCTTGCCCGAGAAAATCATCACCGTATTTATCTCGGACATACTGTCTTACTTTCTTTCGAGCATCAGGATTCGTTCTTGTTGAATCTGTCCTGATATATGTGACATAACCCGATTGATATAGTGTAGAAGCAACACGACTTGTTTTTGAAACTGACCAACCCAGTGTAGAACTGCCGGCCTGTAGCATTGTATCAGTAGTGAATGGGGGTTGAGGATTCCTCTTTGTGACCCCATCCTTTACTGATGAGATAGTCAAAATCTGAGATGAATTCAGAGCATTGAAAGAAGACTTAGCCAGATTATCATTAGATGTTCTATCAGCTCGGTGTTTACCTAAATCATCAAACCATGCTTCAGCATCACCCTTCTCGTGAAACCTAACATTGAATCTGACTCCATGGCTATCTGCATGTACGCTATGATATTCGATAGGCACATGTGCGTCTCGTTCCATTTCCCTCTCGACAATAAATCCGAGAGTCGGAGTTTGTACACGACCCATTGATGTAAGACTCCAAGACTTACTAAACCGGGAACATCGATATCCCACTAGCCTATCCATGAATCGCCTTACTTTGGCAGCATCAACTAGACAGGAGTTGATTTCGCTTGGATTCGAAATTGAATCTGAAACAGCAGACTTGGTAATCTCATTGAAAGTCACTCTAAAAATTCTAGAAAACTCTTCGAATAGTATACTCAATCTCCAAGCAATGAACTCACCTTCTCTATCAGGATCCGTAGCTATGTACACTTCGTCAACACCAGACTTACGCGCCTTGGCTAGAATCGAATTCACAACCCTCTCTGCTCCATCGGTCCAGTCCCACGGCGGCTCTGGCAACTCTCCTTTACTTGCTGCCCACATAGCTTTCGAACGTTGTTTCGAACCATTTCCAGAGGGAAGATCCTGTACATGCCCATTACAGGCTTCTACAATCCAACCCTTGCCCAGGTAATCCTTGACTGTACGTGCCTTTGCACCCGATTCAAGAATCATCAGCTTCATTTTTCCATCCTACCAGTACGCCATTAAAAGACACAACCGGCTGATTGCAGCGGCGACTCCAACCCTGTATAAACATGAGTGGCGAGTGATTGAGTCAACGCACGCATGCGCGCGCCCGTGTGCGCGCGAAGAGGGGATTATGCCAATCTAACCCTGGACAAATTCTCATCCCAAGGCAATTCTGCCGATGGACCTGCACAACCAACACAACCAGGATATCCAGCACTGGCAAGTTCAACCATCACTCCGAGATATCGATTCCAAATTTCATGAACACTACCAGGAATCCAAACTAAATCTTCGTTTGGCTCGTCTCCACCAATTCTTCCTCCTTCCGTATCTGGTAAATGGACTGTAATGTCGTCAGAATCATTCTCCATGTGCTTCAACTCAATCATCAATGAAGGACAGGAGTCACTCAATGCAGTAGTCATGTATTCTATATCCTCTCTGAATATAGTCGCTGCAAGGTAAGTTACCTCACTACTACGAAGAGTCCTTCGTGCTAGCTCGCTAATCGCCGCAGCCTCAAATGTCGTACGCACAGACCTCCGATGCTACGCAACGCTTGAAGTATACCTCTCAGCGCATTCACACGATGGGATTGCCATACAGTATCCTTGTACGTCCAATGCTTCGTTTCATTGATTCGGAGAATGCACACTCTGTTTCGATGAAAGCACTCAGCACATTTGGTCAAAGCAGAGTGGGGCAGAGGGCATTGAGTACACTATACAATTCTCCAGAACTGCCCATTCATGTCTTTGGCAGATTGTTCCATCACCCTTTAGGCCTAGCAGCAGGTTTTGACAAGGGGGCCAAAGCACTCTCGGCTTGGCCTGCACTCGGTTTCTCATGGATTGAGTATGGAGGAATTACTCGTTTCCCCCAAGACGGTAATCCAAAACCTAGGATGTTCAGATCAGACCGTCACTGTGCTTTAGTAAATAGAATGGGTTTCAATAATCCAGGTGCTGCTGAAGTTCGTGATAGATTAATTGAGAGGCGAGCATCAGGGATGTGGCCCAAAACCCCAGTCGCGGCAAACATCGGGCGATCTAAGAAAACCCCTAACGAGAGTGCTGCTAGTGACTATTCACAGACTCTTGAGATGCTCTGGAATCATGCTGATCTATTTGTTCTCAATATTTCATCACCTAACACCCCCGGACTTAGAGAATTAGCAGATTCAGACTACCTATCATCAATTGTAACTGAGTGCAAGTCTATGGCCGAGCGCAAAGGTGGTGGTAAACCACTATTGGTCAAGGTTTCTCCTGACGCAAGCAACGAGGAAATACTTTCATCGGCTCATTCTGCACTCAGGTCCGGCGCAGATGGTTTAGTTGCAATCAATACCTCAATGCATAGGCCAGTTCCCAGAAATGCAAATTCTAGAGGGGTGTTCGCTGAGTCAGGAGGCATTTCTGGAAGACCCCTACAAAACAGATCAAAAGAAGTGATTTCACTACTGTATTCGGAGGTCGGAGATTCAATACCGATTGTAGGAGTGGGAGGCATTGAGTCCACAGAAACTGCATGGGATGCCATTACATCGGGGGCCTCTCTTATCCAGCTATACTCAGCACTCGTTTTCAAAGGCCCTTCAGTTGTAAGCTCAATAGTTAGAGGTCTGAAGAAGAAGGTCAAGCAGAACGGCTTCGTAGGTCTCGACGAAGCTGTTGGATACGAGATGCCCTGACCAGCAAATGGAAACTCTATTCAATATCCATGTGGTGTTCATGTCATGGCAGGCACAAGGGCATCTAGATTGGGACTGGTTGCCGTTTCAATGACCGTTTTAGTGGCATTGATGTTCATCAGTATCGATCCCGAAACTCAATACTACATCGACGAGGTGATGGAAACTCCTCAAAATCATGAAGGAGATGTCCATTTGCGTGGACAAGTAGAACCTGGCTCAATCAATTCCTCATCATCTCTTTTCACTCTAATTGGAATTGAACATTCTCTCAGTATTGATTACTCTGGTGCGGCAATTCCCGACGGTTTTGATGAAGGGCACACTATTGCCTTGAAGGGTCAATTGGTGTATGAAAATGGTGGATGGATTCTGAAAGCGAATGAGATTCAGACAGGTTGCCCATCAAAGTATTCCGAGTAATTTGGCATGTCCTAGTTAGGGATTCGTTGATATGGGTCGATATAGCGGCCAAGTTGGGCTAGGGGGGGTGTTGACGTACTCTATTTTCCTCAAATCGTCGATAAAGGGGGCCTGAAGTCCGAGGGCGGCGCAGACGAGCCATTGGTGTCTCACCGGTTGACGTCGATGCCTCGCCCCCAAGAGATCCAGGTTGGCTGGAACCGCTCCCGGAGGGGAGCGAGGTCCGCCTCATACCCGGGAACCAGGTCAGGCGCGGAAGCGAGCAGCCCGACTGGGGACGCTGGATGCCTTGGGATAGCGGGGCGGAGAAGATCGGTGACCTTACACCTCTGGTGACGAGCGTCCACCGAGGACATGCCCACTACAATGACGATGAGTCAAGGCCACCCATTGCACATACAATTTCAAAGTGATTAGGAGAAACGGATTGTACAGAAAGCCTCTGACCTTTCTGCAATAATGGCATACCCTCAAGCTCCAAATTTTCTCGCATATCTCCTAGAGCCACTACTTCCGCCAAACCCCGGACGGCTTCGATATCAACCATCATCCACCGAGGATTATCTGGTGATGATTTAGGGTCAAAGTAGTTTGATTCCGGGTCTAGTGCAGTGAAGTCAGGATATGCCTCACGACAAACCCTAGCCACTCCTGCTACATGTGGTGGTTTACAATTTGAATGATAGAAAAGAACCAAATCACCAATTTTCATATCATCTCTCATGATGTTTCTAGCTTGATAATTTCTTACTCCGTCCCAATGAGTTTCACTATCTTCAACCAATTGCTCCCATGGGTAAACATGCGGCTCACTTTTCATCAACCAGAACGCCATATTACATTCGATACACAGATGGTGCATAATGTATCTTACCAAGCATCTTCGGATGAACCCAGTAAGAGAGATGCATCAATTGCGTCTGCTTCATCCTTGGCCACAGCACGTCTTAGTCCGGCTGTTTTGACCATAGTCTCTACTCCGCCAGTTAAACTCACATTTGCCTTTATCAGTAGTGAGAATACTGCTGGTAGTAACAATAATGCAGATAGAGCAGCAACGATTAGGAGTATGATTACCACAGTCACGAACGGCTTAATCGCTTCAATCGGAATTAGATATGCCGAGAACAGGCCGAATGCAGTAACTGTAACCGCTTCGAACAAACTCATTCCTGTGCTTGCACATGCTACGCTAACAGCTTCTATAGTGCCACCCTGCTCCTTAACTCGATTAGCGATATGGATTGAGAAATCGATACCAACTCCTACAAGAATTGATCCGACCATTACTGTAACTAGGGAAAGTGGCACTCCCAACGAATCCATTGCTAACCACTGCATGGCCACAGTAAAACCAACCGGAACAGTAGTCAATAGTGCAAAGCGAAGATCCCTGAAGACTAGTCCCAATGCTAGAATTGTGGCCAACAACGCAAAGCCTAGAGAAGTCCATTGTGAGTCGACAATTAAACTGTTTACTGCAATTGTGACCGAAGCTACTCCTACGAGTTCAGAAGCTTTGACTCCTTCAGTAACATCAACCCAGTGGTTTACTTCGTTGGTCGCCTTCTCGGTGTTCTTGACATCCATGAAAGGCATATCGATGTAAATCAGGCTACGGTCATAGTCTGAGGATATGAATAACTCCCTCATCTCTGTAGTCATGCTATTGTAAAAGATGTAAATTAGGAAATTATGTGCTTGATCATCCCCGGATGGAGCACCCTCCAAAGCAGCAAGTGTCTCCCAAAATGATCCATTGCCAGCAACTTCTCGACCGAAAATAAAGCCAAGTGTCTCCTTTATTTGATCGGGTAGGGGCCACTCATCGATGATGTCAACAATAGGTTGTCCTGAGACATTAACTCCTACGGCGATAGCTTTCATCAGGAAAAC
>CETG01040357.1_pt1 | contig 32085 bp, 30 predicted proteins | sample 361471 | NCBI WGS metagenome assembly CETG01 (sample SAMEA2622696, study PRJEB7988) | marine metagenome | isolation source: saline water (ENVO:00002010), including | reverse complement strand
GACAATGTTACTCACATCTGCGACATCTTTTGGTCCTGGTTATGAACATTGGCTTCTTGAAAAACCTATTCCTATTAAAGGCTTAGATACTAAATTCACTATGAAACTAATAGAAAGAGCTGCTCATCCATGCCATCACATATCCTTTGTAGATTCACTTGTTGTTCATGTACCTATGTACATAAGCGATTTAACAATTACATATGCCTTATGGTCTGACTCAATACAAACATCTATGCTAGATAGAATAAAGGCAAATAAATTCATAAATAAAAATAAACAATTTCTTAAAAGCTTAATATTAACCTTGGGCGGTGAAAATATATTTGCCCTAAAAAGGACAGATTTCCTTGATTTTTATCCAGTTAAAGGTGGTTTCGAAGGAGTGAAAAACAGGTCTGATGTTGAATTCACCAGAGGACCTGTATGTGACTATCTCTATAGTCTTTTTCATATAATCCAAAAGACAGGTAATTCTTCCTTGGTATTAAACATAGGAGAGGAAGAAATACTTAAAAAGAATAAAGATTTGGCAAACGAAGATAAAATATTATTACATAGTCTAATTAAGAAAATAAATATTGAGGAAACAATAGAATCAAGACTAACGAAAAATATACATTATGGCTTTCCTAAGGCAAACTTTACAAATGAGCAAATAGAGCATGCGCTTGAATCTCAAAATACTAATTAAACTATTATTTACTTTTCATGTTAAAATAAATAGTTGAGAAAATTAAAAAATGAAAGCTGTAAACTCGCCTATTAGAGACATAGCAAAGTACATATTAGGTCCTCTTAAAGGAACATCAATTTATAGCTATATACAGGCATGGTCTATGTCACGAGATATAGTAAATAATGTGATGACAGAAGCAGAAATAGAACTTTTAAATTATGCAATTATAAAAGGTGAAAATGTTATAGACATAGGCGCTAATTATGGAATGTATACCTATCACATGTCCAATTTGGTTGGGGAGAATGGCAATGTAATTGCCTTCGAACCAATACCATTTACTTTTAAAACTTTGACAAAGATATGCAAAAGATTATCCTTGAAAAACGTAACCCTACACATGCTTGCAATTAGTGATAAAAATGAATTAGCAAGTTTCAAGATTCCACTTCAAGCAGCAGGTCACTTAATGGCAGGTCAAGCTTATCTAGGTTCTAGAAAAGATAATCATGGAGACATTGAAAATCAAGTTAGGTGGAATAAGACAACAGAAATAATCAGTAGAACTATTCATTTAGATGGATCAGGATTAATCAGAGAACCTATATCATTGATAAAATTAGATATAGAAGGTGCAGAATATTTTGCTCTTAAGGGTGCTAAGAAACTAATAGATGAGAATGATCCAACAATAATAATGGAGATAAACCCATGGTTCCTTGATGGTTTCTCATATAGTATTGATGATTTGATAGAACCTCTATTTAAACAGGGCTACAAAATGTATATGTATCTAAAAGACCAGAAAATTCTTAAGCCGATCACAACCTTTGAATCAGTATTAGAAGCTAACTATGTATTTATACATAAGAGCAAATTGAATAGATTCAAACCATTACTGAGATCTATATAAAACGTATATTTGAATCAAGTTATAACTTATCTTATCTGACCAAATTACAATCTATAAAAATACTTCTAATTTTTATAGTTATTTTAAAATTATTTATTGAAGTTCTTAGAAGCAAATATGGAATTTAAAATGCCATCTATATCTCTACCGTTAATAAAGCAAGCTCCTGTTTTTTCTTATTGTCTATTCATTTACCCTATTCTGTCCATATAGTACTGAATATATTGTAGGGTAATTGTAGAAAGACTTAATAAAAATCCTTACGATATTGATCATAGTTGTATAGGATTGTCCTAAGTCGACAAAAACCCTCTCCGTTTTTATTAGATGATTTTTACTATCAAGCGGTTTCGAAAATTTTTAGTAATTACATCAGTTGTTTCTGCAGTTGTAATTCTTCTTTATTTAATACAAACATATGGGATTGAACCTCTTCGAAATGCCGTCGAGAGTATGGGGATATGGGCTCCTTTAGGAATAATGTTGTTGCGGGGAATAAGTATAATTCTGCCTGCTTTACCTAGTTCAGCATATTCACTTTTGGCAGGTTCTCTTTTGGGATTTAAAACTGGTTACATAACGATTCTTTTAGCGGACCTAATCTTTTGTCAAGCTGCTTTTTTCATCGCTAGAAATTATGGACGTGAACCTGTAAGGCGCCTAGTTGGCGTTAAAGCTATGAAAAGAATTGAGGGATTTAACCAGAATCAGTTAGAGGGTAATTTTTTTCTAATGTGTGGCCTTCTTATGACGGGACTATTCGATTTCCTTAGCTATGCCATTGGAATAGGTGGAACTAAATGGAGAATATTTACGCCTGCTCTAATTTTGAGTCTACTAATTAGCGACTCAATTATTGTTGCAGTTGGAGCTGGTGTTAGTCAGGGAGCCAACCTAATTCTTGTAGCAGCTTTATTGGGAATGTTTTTGCTCGCAACAGTCGCAGGCTTTACTAAGAAAAAATCGATTAGTAGTTAATAAAAATATTTACTATTTATATTAATTCCCTTTTCTTGATACTTTGCTTCCCAATTATTAGGAAAATATATTATATTTTAAGATGCAATAAATAGCTTTGAAACCATCTTTCCAAGAAATCTTTTTGCCTTCTGAATATGTTCTACCATAATACGATATACCTACCTCATAAATCTTTAATTTCATTTTTGAGATTTTCGCAGTTATTTCTGGTTCAAACCCAAACCCATTCTCTTCAATTTTTATTGATTGTATGACTTCTCTTTTAAAAGCCTTATAGCAGGTCTCCATATCTGTTAGATCAAGGTCAGTAAATATATTGCTCATTAAGGTTAAAAACCCGTTTCCAATTCTATGCCAAAAGTAAACTATTCGATGCGGTCTACCACCATGGAATCTACTACCGAAGACAACATCTGCTTTCCCATCAATTATTGGCTTTATCATTATATTGTATTCTTGCGGATCATATTCCAAGTCAGCATCCTGTATAATGCAAATATCACCAGTTGCTGCATTTATTCCAGTTCTTAATGCAGCTCCTTTGCCTTTATTAATCGGATGAATTAATAATTTGTCGATTTCGTTTTTATGGCTCTCTAATATTTGTTTTGTGCCGTCATTAGAACCGTCATCTACAATAATTATTTCTTTGTTTTCAATTGAAGAATTTTTGACACATCTTACTAATTCAAGAATAGTATCTTTTTCATTAAAACAAGGAATAATAATAGAAAGCTTCACTGTTTTTATGAATACTTTTTTAAAGTTTAGACCTTTTGTAAAGGCTATAATGATTTAATCCTATCATACAGTTGAGATTCTGTAAGTTTATACTCCCGTACCCTTCTTGCCTAAAAGTAGTTTTTTGAAGTATGAAAAATTATTTATAAATAAGCCAATTTACTTTATACTTTATATAATTCGATGATTGTCTTGTGAAAAGGCAATACAATCCTTGCCAAACTTAATTTGCTTAGTCACCCTAGGACAATTGATCTAATTAGTCGAATGGCTAAGAGTAAGAATATTATAATTTCCTCTATTATTTTCGATAAGAAATTAATTGATTTATGCTTGAGGGTCCATATTTCACTGTCTAATATTAATTATTCTTCTGTATTTTTAGAGTTACCATATGGACTTGATGATAATAGCCAGAATGTAAAACGAATCCGAAACTGTTTGAGTTTTTGGCTGCCTAATCTTATTAAGCTGGAAAATAAATTTAGTTCATGTTCGGTATTTAAACTAAATGCAAGTGATTGGCCTCAGCCTGGCTATCTTTCTATGGTTGATGAAGATACTAAAAATTTAATTCCTGATGAATATGCAATGTTTGAATCTCTTAATTTGGATCGAGTTAAATATTGGGAAAATTATAATACATTTTTAAGTACTTGGACTGAAAGATTTCCTAGCTTATTCTGGCGAGGCAGTACTACTGGTGATCCAATAAAATCAATGAACGAATTGTCTAATCTTTTAAGAGTAAAGGTTTGCATTATGTATGAAAAAAATAAGAATATGGATTTAAAAATAACTAATATAGTTCAAAATAATATTCCTAAATCATTAGTAAGAGAATGGTTAAAATCTAAAAGTATTTATAGTAAAAGAGTTCGTGAAGCTTCATTTATGAAATTTAAATATTACTTAGATATACCAGGTAATAACAAGCACGGATGTTCTTGGGGTACTATAAAGAAGTTTTTAAGAGGAAATTTAGTTTTTAAGCCTATCCATATTCAGAAGTTACTATATGAAACTGATATGGAACCTTATATCCATTATATTCCTATTAAGACTGATTACTCAGATCTTGATGAAGTTTTGCATTGGGCAATTGATAATGAATCTTTGGCTTCAAAAATTGCTTGGGAGGGACATTTGAAATCCTTAGATTACCTTAAAAGAATAGACGATATTTTTATTGAATCATGCTTATCTAACATTAGCAGTTTTTATTAGATTTTAGGATTTTTGTAGAATCTAAATTAGAGATATCTATGTCAATTGGAATTTTCTTGTAAACTGATTTTTCATGCCAAAACTTATTATAATTATTTGTACCTTTTGCTCCAAATGCTGACAGGTCTCCTCCAGCTGATGGTTTTACTAGAGCAAATTCCTTGCCATCTGGAAGTATAAATTTAGACTTGAAAATTCTTCTCATAATAGGAATATTTTTTCTGGTAAATATTATCTTTGGTCTGATTAAGTCTCCAATTAATATTTTTTTATCTCTATTTAATTTTGCTATTGACTCCCCAAATAGTGAAGGTCCTGTAGGACATAATGGAGTTTTCCCATACCATTTATCTTTACAGTTAATTATTATATTTTCGATTGCATTTAGAAGGATTTCGTTTTTTGGCTTAGACCATATTATACCTCCTGCTACTGCCCAAGAAGTTTTTGAATGTCTTTGTTCATCTCGAAAACACATTAAATCTATCGTATCATCTACATTGAAACTGTTTATGCACCTTATACCAATATCAAAGTACCATCCACCATGAATATATAGGAGACAAAATCTCCCAAGATCTGATTTATAGGAATAAGGCCTCAAACTATCATATGCCCATATTACACTTGAATTAAAATTATCTTTAATAAATTCTCTCATGGTTCTCAATGTATATATATTATGCTGATTACTTTTTAAGTATTTTCTGATTGAATCACTATTCTTTTTTAAAAATGGCGGTAGATCATCTGAATGATTTGAAAGATATATCTGGGAAACAGTATTAGTATTTTTCATTTTAGTTGAACCTCACGAATGACATATACAGAAAAAATTAGTGATTAATTTTAAATATATTTTACCAGTAGGGATCTTCTGAGAAAATCACTTTAAGATCAAAATCCGTATTTGGAGTTCTTGATATGCAGGCTCTTACTGTTTCACCATTTACGTCGATTTCACATGCACCACAGCTTCCATTAAGGCAGCCAGTTGGTATTTCTATATTAGCGTCTAAGGCTGACTTTATCCATTCACTCCCTTTTTTGACGTAGGATGTGCTCCCATTTGGCCAGTGAATCTTTATGTGTGTACTTGTCATCTTAGTGATATTGTATTAATATGTTTTTCGAAATGATTTGTTAAAATATTAATAATAGTTTCTCTCTCAAATTTATAATCTTTTATTTCAGTATTTAGCGGTGATAATTTCTTTCTTTCCCTAAGTTTATTAAGGAAATGTCTTCTCCAGCAACCATTTTCAAATAATCCATGGATATATGTACCAGCCGCGAATGAATCTTTAGAGATTTCTTTATAGTAACCTGCATTTTTCTCCTTAGCAATAAATTTAATATTTTGATCTAATATTGTAGATCGCCCGTGATGAATCTCAAAGCCACTAATATTACTTTTGGAAGGCCATATACTTTCATATTTAACTCTCTTTAATACCTTTTCTTTATTAAAGTATGTACTAATAGGGAAAATGTTTAAACCTAGGACTTTCCCCTTATTTTGATTCAATTGATTTGACTCAATTCCATTTGAATCTATTAGATAATGGCCCATTATTTGCATGCCTCCACAAATTCCAAAAATGTTACCTCCATTTTTAATGTATTCTTTGATTTGAGATACTAGTCCGGAATCTTTTAATTTCTTTAGGTCTTTTAATGTTTGTTTACTACCAGGAATCAATAATAAGTCAGGATTGCCAATTCTTTCTCCAGGATTAATCCATTTAACATTTACTGTACTCTCAAACTCTAAGGGATCTATATCAGAAAAATTGCTAATTGATGGTAATTTTATTATCGTAATATTTATATCTTTATCGCCAATCTTTTGTTTTCTGTCTATTAAATCTAGAGAATCCTCAGCAGGGAATATTTCGTCTATCCAAGGTAAAACTCCTAAAACGGGAATGCTTGTATTACTCTCAATCCATTTGACTCCATCTTCAAATAGTGAAATGTCACCACGAAACTTATTTATTATTATTCCTTTTATTAGAGCCCTTTCATTAGGTTCAAGTAATTCTAATGTCCCTACTATTTGAGCAAATACTCCACCTCTTTCGATATCAGCAACTAGAATACAGTCTGCCTGTAAATGACAAGCTAATCTCATATTTGTAATATCCTTATGTTTAAGGTTGACTTCAACCGGACTACCTGCCCCTTCAATAATAAGCCTAGTTTTTTTGTATGATGAATTTATGATTTCTAATCCTTTTAGAATAGAACTCCAACCAGGATTAATCCAATCTTTATAGTAATCAAGCGAATTTGTAATTCCTACACTTTTCCCTAAATGTATGACCTCACTTGTTAAGTCCCCTTTGGGTTTTAATAAAATAGGGTTCATCTCACAACTAGGCTCAACTCCAGCCCCCCAGGCTTGAAGAGCTTGAGAGTAAGCCATCTCTCCACCATGTAAATCAACCCACGCATTGTTACTCATATTTTGAGCTTTAAAAGGTATAGGCTTTTCACCTAAACGTAGAAAATGCCTACAAAGTGCAGTAGATATTAGTGATTTACCGGATCCACTAGATGTTCCGATAACCATTATGGGTTTCATCTTTTTATTCATATTTTATTAAGGGTCATTAGAAATTTGTTTCTTATTTTTTCTATCAAATTAGCATTTGTCAGTAAAATATTTTGGTTCTTATCCAAAATTTCTCTCCCCAGAGGGGTTAATCTAACTCTAGAAGTTAGTCCTTGCCCATCAACCTCTCTGCGTAAAATCCCTATTTTAATTAACCAAATAAACTCAGCTTCAATTGAATTTGGGTTTTTAAACCATTTTTTTTTATTTGATTTAAATTCATTTTTATTATTAAAAACTTCATATGCATTTAATCCCTTATGACTAATAAGTTTATAAAAGGCTAAATTAAAAGGAAGGCATTTTATTGATCTAATAGCTCGCCGGGTAATACTCAAGCTGCTAAGCAGTTCTAATGAATTTATCTGTGGGGTCTCATCTCTATTCATAAATGCGACTTTAATTACTGATTAATTTTTCATTGTGAGTTTAATTCTTGCTTCAGCCTCCAGCGCTCGTAGAAAACTTTTAGAAAATGCATATATTGCTCATCATATTGCTGTAAGTGGTTTAAATGAAGATGACTTTAATAATCCTGATCCTAATATTTTAGCGGAATTATTGGCAAAGGCAAAGGCTTTCTCCGTCTCGCAGAAATTAAAGAAAGGTTCTTTTGATACTAAGAAATATTCTTCTGATCTAGCAATTCTTGGTTGTGATTCAATATTTGTTTTTAGGGATCAAATATATGGTAAGCCCAATACTCAAAAAGCTGCAATTGATAGGTTAAAGAGTCTATCTTCAAGTAGGGGCTATCTTTTGACAGGTCATGCATTGTATATTCGCAATAATTTGCCTGGCAAGGAAAATTATTGGAATTTATTCTCTAGTGGAGTAATAAGCACAGAAATTCATTTTACTAATCCAGGTGATGATGAAATACAAAAATATGTTTTAACTAATGAGCCAATGAAATGTGCTGGAGGTTTTTCTATTGATGGTAAAGGAGCTAAATTTATTAAATCCATAGACGGTTGTTATACAAATGTGCTTGGCCTTAGCTTGCCATGGCTTTATGACACCCAAAAAAAATCCAAGATAGTTTTTCTAAAACACATAAATGACAAAAAAAAAGCCCTTACTGAAAGTAAGGGCTAAATAAAGTTTCAAGAATTCAGTTGAAACTAACCTAGTCGAGGTCAGGCATTGCAAAAGCTGGCTCGGTTTTGCGATTTATGCCTTTTTCGAAACCTGCAGCGGCGGCTCTTGCCCTTCCTGCATGCCATAAATGACCTACGAATGTAAACCATCCAAGGAAGAATTGAGCAGCAGCTAGCCACTGTCGGAGATTAACGAAATTAACCGCATTAGGCTCAGTAATGATTCCACCAACTGAGTTGATAGAGGCATTAGGCGCATGGGTCATGTATTCAGCAGCTCGTCGAACTTGCCAAGGCTGAATATCATTTTGAATCTTATCTAGGCTTAATCCATTTGGTCCTCTAAGAGGCTCAAGCCATGGACCTCTGAAATCCCAGAATCTCATTGTTTCTCCACCGAAGATAATTTCTCCAGTTGGTGAACGCATTAAGTATTTACCAAGTCCTGTTGGACCCATTGTTGAGCCAACCTTGGCGCCAATTCTTTGGTCGCGGACTAAGAATGTAAAACTCTGAGCTTGAGATGCTTCAGCATTTGTTGGTCCATAGAACTCAGATGGATAGGCTGTGTTATTGAACCAGATGAAAGTAGAAGCTACAAAGCTTGCTACACAAATTCCACCAAGCGCATAACTAAGTAAACCTTCGCCATTCCAGATGAAAGCTCTTCTAGCCCAACCAAATGGTTGTGTGAAGATGTGGAAAAGACCACCAATGATTTCAATCACACCAACATAGATGTGACCACCAACAATATCTTCCATTGAATTAACACCTATCATCCAACCTCCACCACCCCATGGGGTTTGCAGAAGGTATCCAAATATCACCTTTGGATCAAGAGTTGGATTAATAAGCCTTACTTCACCTCCACCTGGAGCCCAAGTGTCATATGCACCACCTATGTACATCCAATTTATGGACCATAAGAGAGCACCTACACCTAAAACAATCAAATGAAATCCGAGGATATTTGTCATTTGATTTTTATCTCTCCAATCAGTGGAGAAAAATGGGAAAGCTTCTTCAAGCTTTTCTGGGCCAGCAAGAGAGTGGAAAATTCCCCCAAATCCTAAGACTGCAGATGCAATTAAATGAACTACTCCTGCCGCAAAGAATGGGAAGACATCAGTTACTTCTCCACCAGGTCCAATTCCATATCCAAACATTGCCACGTGTGGCATGCAGATAAGGCCTTGTTCCCACATTGGCTTGTCGAGTGTGAAATGACTCACTTCGAAAAGCAACATTGCACCAGCCCAAAAGACTATTAGTCCTGCGTGTGCAATATGAGCACCTAAAAGGCGTCCAGACAAATTAATGAGGCGAGCATTGCCTACGTACCAGGCATAACCTGATTCATCAAGACTTTGTCCTGGAGCCTTAAGGAGATTATTAAAGGGCGTTTCCACGGGGCAGTACCTCCTCAGGGAATACAAAGTTTTCGTGTGGTTGGTCAGCAGAAGCCATCCAAGCACGCATTCCTTCATTCAAAAGAATATTCTTGGTATAGAAAGTCTCGAATTCAGGATCTTCTGCGGCTCTAATCTCTTGGCTTACGAAATCATAAGCTCTAAGATTTAAGGCAAGTCCAACTATTCCAATAGAAGGAGCCCACATTCCCATGACAGGAACTAAAAGCATAAAGAAGTGAAGAAAACGCTTATTAGAGAAGGCAATACCGAAAATCTGACTCCAGAATCGGTTTGCTGTAACCATTGAATAGGTCTCTTCTTCCTGAGTTGGGTCAAACCCTCTAAAGGTAGTACTTTGTACTTTGCCGCCTGAATACTGCGTAGAGTCTTCGTAGAGAGTGTTCTGAACAGTTGCTCCATGGATTGCACATAGAAGTGCTCCACCGAGAATTCCTGCAACTCCCATCATATGGAAAGGATTTAGTGTCCAATTATGGAATCCTTGTATGAAAAGAATAAAGCGGAAAATAGCTGCAACTCCAAAAGATGGAGCAAAGAACCAGCTGTGCTGTCCAAGGGGATACATCAAGAAAACACTCAAGAAAACTGCTATTGGAGCAGAAAAAGCAAGAGCGTTATAAGGACGGAGGCCTAAGAGACGTGCAATCTCAAACTGACGCAACATGAAGCCAATCAGTGAGAAAGTGCCGTGCAAGGCAACAAAATTCCATAGACCACCAAGTTGACACCAGCGCACAAAATCGCCTTGGGCTTCTGGGCCCCAAAGCAACATGAGGCTATGCCCCATTGCGTCACCAGGTGTGCTTACTGCAGCGGTGAGGAAATTTGCTCCCTCAAGATATGAGCTCGCAATTCCATGGGTGTACCAAGAAGTTACGAATGTGGTTCCTACAAACCACCCACCAATTGCAAGGTAGGCAGTTGGGAATAAAAGAAGGCCAGACCAGCCAATAAAAACGAAGCGGTCGCGCCTTAACCAGTCATCGAGAACGTCGAACCATCCTCGTTCCTGTGCGCGTCCAACAGCGATCGTCATGAGTGAAACGTTGCTGAGCTTTTGGGATACCGAGAGACTTTAACAATGTTTATGCGCACTTTGGGGAAAATTATTGTTATGTGATACCGCTTGTATTGGTTGTTCACGTAATACTTGCTTACAGGGCCTTGTTTACGATCATTAAAGCAAAATCTAAATTAATCCGAAATTCTTATGAAAGACAACGTTTTAAAGGCCTCTGAGGGTTCTTTTGCCCCAGAAAGAGTTATTGAAAAAGCCGTTTTGGGTTCAAGACGACTCTCCAATTACTTAATTGGAGGGATGGTAACAATTGGTGGAATTGGCTTCTTATTGGCATCTGTCTCTAGTTATCTGGGAAGAAACTTTTTGCCCTTAGGCAATCCATCAAGTCTGATTTTCGTCCCTCAGGGGCTAATTATGGGGCTATATGGTATTGCAGCATTTCTTCTTGCGAGTTATTTGTGGACTTTAATTGCAATTGATTTTGGCTCAGGAAAAAATCTTTTTGATAAAGACTCAGGCAATTTGATTGTCTCAAGGAGGGGTCTCTTGAAAGAAATTATGGTCCAAATACCACTTAATGAAATTAAAGCTGTGAAGCTTGAGGTTAGAGAAGGTATTAATCCTAAGAGAAGAATATCTTTAAGACTTAAAGGAAGAAAAGATATCCCTCTAACAGGAGTTGGTCAGCCAATGCCTCTAAATGATCTTGAACAAGAAGGCGCTGAATTGGCGCGATTTTTAGATGTTAGCCTTGAAGGAATTTCATGAGATTAAAATATTTTATAAATCAAAAGAATTTCTTTTTTGTTTTTTTAAGTCTCTTTATTACTTTTACTTTTGGCTGTCAAAAAGATTTAATTAATAAGTCATTATCTGTATGTGAATCGATAAAAGTCCCTTGCTATGGAGATAAATTAATTGTCAGAATAGAAACAAATAAAGGAATTATTTTAGTAGAACTCAATGGCAATTCTGCTCCAATTACAGTGGGAAACTTTATTGACTTAGTTAATAGAGGAGTATATGAAAATACATCATTTCATCGGGTTATAAATAAACCTATTCCTTTTATTGTTCAAGGAGGTGATCCTTTAACTAGTTCATTAAGATCGCCTTTAAGTGATTATGGGACGGGTGGCTTCATTGATCCGGATAAAGGTCAGACTCGATATATACCATTAGAAATTAAACTTAGTAATGAAGAAAAACCAAGATATAATGAAATAATAAGCCAAGCAGATGATTTGTCAGATATTGACTTAAGGCATAATCGTGGTTCTTTTGCAATGGCGAGATCAAAAAAACTCAATTCTGCTAGCTCGCAGTTTTATATAGCACTTAAAGCATTACCAGAACTAGATGGTAGATATTCTGTTTTTGGTAAGATTATCGAAGGCATTGAAATATTAGATTTGATTAATGAGGGGGATTTGATATTAAAGGCTATTGTCTTAGATTGAGAATTAGTTAGAAAGTTATGAAGGAAAACTATTCATAATTGAGGAAGCTTTCAACATTTCTGTGTTAACACCCGAAGCTCTTTCTAAAGAGACTTTTCCAGTCCTTGCAATCTCAATAATTCCATAAGGTTTAAGTAACTTTTCAAAAGCAACAAGTTTGCCAGGGTCACCAACTACTTCTAGTGTTAAGGCTTCGTCGGATACATCAACAACTTTGGCCCTAAAAACTTGAACTAAATCTAAAATTAAACTTCTCTGATTTTCTGAAGCGGAGACTTTCAAGAGCATTAATTCTCTCTCTACTGCAGGAAGAATTGTTAAATCAAGGACTTGTAGAACATTAACAAGTTTATCCAAATTCTTTGTCATTTGTTGCAGCGTTTGATTATCAGCTTCTACAACCATTGTTATCCTTGATTGACCTTCATTCTCAGCTGGTCCAACAGCTAAACTATCAATATTGAAGCCTCTTCTTGCAAAAAGTCCTGAGATTCGACTCAGAGCACCTGACTCGTCTTCAACTAGGACTGAAAGTGTGTGTTTCATTACTTAATTATTGATTGGATTGGATGTTTTCAGCCATTGCAAAACGTGAAAGTTGAATTCATCTGGGGATTCATCATGCGGACAGTGACCTGTTTTATCCAATGCAATGAATTTAATCCAAGGAAAATCATTCATTAATTTTTTCCCTAGGGCAAATGGTACTAATTTGTCATTCTTTCCCCAGAGTATCAATATACGTGTTTGTTCATTCCTATCAGCAATTTTTCTTAGAATTTGATTCGCTTTCAAATGTGTATCTCTTAAGCTCATTCCCAGGCACATCGCCCGAAGTGCTGCACCAGCAGATTTTTTCTTTGCCGGTTTACTCACAATTCTAATGAGATCATGATCTGATTTAATTGAAGTTTTATAGGCGGCTTGCAGCCCCCAGATGATTAATCTTGTATTAGCAATTACAGGCACTATTATTTCAAGAGGTAATATTCGAAAGAAAATATGGACTAAAATTTCTTTTGCTTTTTGAATTAGTTTGTTTTTTAAAAGTCCAGTCTCTCTAAATACATCTATATCTGGAAGTGGCGAGGCAACAACAGATGATATTAATTCTGGTTTTCTTAAGTAAGCAGTTATTGCCGTTAAAGCTCCAAGAGAATTACCAATTAAAATTGCTTTGCCATATTTTTTAACTTGAATAACTTCCTCAAGAAAGCCATTTATCTGATTAGCCCAGAATAAATTATCTAGTTTTTTTAATTTTTTAACATTAGGTTGTTCAGACTCACCAAAGCCAATTAAATCAATTGCATAAACTTTATATCCTGCATCAGAAAATACTTTTACATTATTTCTCCAATGACCACTACTAGCACCAAAACCGTGTATGAGTAAAATTGGAGTCTGATTTCCTTCACCAATAACTCTCCAATTGCATGAAAATCCTTTCCATTTCCAAATATAGGATTCACCCCACTCAGTATGAACTTTTCCTTTGAGAATAGACTTTGACAAGGGTTCTGTGTTGAGGTTTGATCTCTGTTTTTTAATCTAACTCTTAAAAAAGCATTTTGTATTTCCTCTCTGAATTAGTCTCATCACACTATTTCGAAATAGCCAATTTATTTAGGAATTTGATGATTCATTGTAAAAATAAGCGCTATTGGCAAGCTATTCTATAAAATAATCTTTTAATCCATTTGCTATGGCTTCTGAAATTTTCGGAATTGCAGCTGTATTTTGGGTTTTAATACCTGTAGGCCTAGCTGGTGGAGCGATTTTATTAAAGTTGCAGGGTGATTAATTTCACGATTCATTCCTTCTAAGCTTTAGGCTTTCTCTTAGGTTTATTGAATCTTATGCAGGTTCTAGTTATTGGTGGAACGGGTACCCTTGGACGACAAATAGCAAAGAAGGCTATTGATTCTGGTCTCCAGGTTCGTTGCATGGTCCGCACACCCAAAAAAGCATCATTTCTTCAGGAATGGGGATGCGAAATCACCAAGGGTGATTTGCTAGACCCTGAGAGCATTGATTACTCCCTTGAAGGAGTTGATGCAGTTATAGATGCTGCGACTAGTCGACCTGATGACCCTAAGAGTGTTTATGTCACTGACTGGGACGGAAAGTTAAATTTATACAGAAGTTGCGATCGACTAAATGTTAAAAGGGTCGTTTTTATATCACTTTTGTCAGCAGAAGAACATAGAACGGTTCCTTTGATGGATATTAAATATTGCACAGAGAAATTATTATCTGATTCAAATCTTGACTTTACTATCCTAAAAGGGGTTGCATTTATGCAAGGAGTAATAAATCAATTCGCTATTCCTGTTCTTGAAAATCAAACTGTTTGGGTAAGTGGGAACCCTGCTGAAGTTGCTTATATGAATACTCAAGATATGGCAAAGTTTGCTGTTAAAGCTTTAACCAGAGAACAAACAATAAGGAAAAGTTATCCATTAGTAGGTCCAAAAGCCTGGAAAGCTAATGATGTAGTAAAGCTTTGTGAAAGATCTTGCGGTAAGTCAAAATCAGCAAAGGTTTTAACAGTATCTAAGTTCCTTATTGAGGCTGCTCAAAATATAACCTCCTTTTTTGAGGCATCAGTTCCTATTGCTGACAGACTTGCGTTTTCTGAGGTTACTGGAGGTGGAGGTATTCTTGATTCAGCAATGGAGGAAACTTATAAAGCCTTTGATTTGGATCCCAGCGAGACGACAACCCTTGATATTTATTTGAGAGAATATTACTCGATTATTATGAAGAGGATGCGTGAACTAAATATAGATGTCGATAAAGAAGAAAAAAGAAGAGTACCTTTTTAAATCAAAACTGGCTTTTTATTAGTTTTTATGTACTATCGGTAGAGTTGTTTAAAAAAAATGTCAGCAGTGCAAATTAAGAATCTCCAAAGGAGGCTAGACAACATTTCTAATGAAGCAGTTGAGGAACTTGATAGAGCTTGTGGCAGCAATCTTTGGATGAATATTGGTTTTGATGCATTCGATGGAATGAGTGATCTCAATAAAAGGGCTACAGCAAACTATTATTATGGACAATGGCAAACTGCTAGGGAAATTAAAGATTGTTTGAATTGAAATTTAAAGGGCTCATAGAATAAGTAAATAAATTTTTTATTTTCTTTCTAAATTTTTTTATATGTTGAGTTTTCTCATAAGAGTTTTTTAATGTAAATCTCTTTATTAGAAGTTTCTCGGTGATCTTGCTACCACCTTGTAGGATTATAGGTGAAAAATTTAGTGCTAGCAAAAAGCATGATTGAAACTTCTGGCGTTATTGAAAAAGAGCAGGGTAATGGATTCTATTTGGTAACACTTGAACAACCAGCTGGGCACCAGTGTTTATGTAGAGCTGCAGGCAAACTAACTAAATTCAGAATTAAATTATTGGCAGGAGATAAAGTGCTTGTTGAGATAAGTCCTTATGATTTAACCCGAGGACGCATAACATACCGAGAACGAAATGCAGGGGCCCCTGGTGGTAGGCCTGGTGGCAGCAGACCTGGAGGACCAAGAAGAAAGTGATTTAACTTTTTTTATAAGAATTTTGTTTAATTGCTTCCACATATACGCTTCTCTGTTTGACACCCTTCCATTGTTTTATAAGGTTCTTAGATTTAAATAATTGAACTGTCGGCGTACCATTTATCCCTGCTTGTTTTGCGATCTCGGGGCTTAATTCAATATCAATTTCAACTCCCTGTGCTTCTCCATTCAACTCATCAAGTACTCTTCTAATCTGAGGCTTGAGAACATGACATGGCCCGCAATTCGTTGACGTGTAAATGACCAATAAAGGTTTTGAACTCTCATGGTAAAGCTTCCTCAGAGCATATTCTCCTCTTTGGTAGGGAGCATTTAAATTGAAAGAGTTTATGTCTGTTATCTCTATAGGTTCACTCTTGAATACTTTTTCTGGTTCAACTTTATCCCTGGGAATTATCTGAATTAAATTATTTTCAGTTAACCATCTTTCAGCAGCTAGAGCAGCTTTGCATCCCGCTGCGGCGGCAGTAATCCCTTGGCGCCATTCCCAATCAGAGACATCACCAGCAGCATAGACTCCATCAATAGATGTCTCAGGTCTACCAGCTTCAGTAATTAAATATCCGCTACTATCAAGATTTAATTGATTGGTAATTAAATCTGTATTTGGAGTATGGCCAATAGCATAAAAAAGACCTTTTACTTTTAATTCTTGTTCTTTTTTGCTTATTAAGTCTTTTAATTGAATGGCTTCAAGCCAATTACTTCCATAGAGATCTGATACTTCACTGTTCCAATGAATTGAAATATTTTGGCTATTTAGTACTCGATCTGCCATTGCCTTACTTGCTCTAAGTTCTTTTGATCTGACTATTAGATGAACCTTCGTGGCATATTTAGTCAAATAGAAGGCCTCTTCGCATGCGGAGTCTCCTCCTCCCACAACTGCAAGTTCTTCTTCTCTAAATTGTGGTGTTGCGCCATCACAAATTGCACAAGCGCTAATGCCACGGCTCCAATAAATATCCTCATTCTTAAGGCCAAGTTTATTTGCGCTTGCTCCAGTCGCAATGATTATGGAATTTGTCTTTATCAAGGTCTCATTTGTTTTAACTAAAAAAGGACGCCGTCTGAGCTGTAACTCTTCGGCATCTTCTTCAATAAGTTGAGTCCCCCACCTAAGTGCTTGAGATTTCATTAGGTCCATCAATTCAGGTCCCATGACACCATCTGGAAAACCTGGAAAGTTTTCAACGAAAGTTGTTGTCATTAATTGCCCTCCAGGAATCCCGCCTTTTTGGAATCCAGTAATGAGAATTGGTTTTAGATTTGCTCTTGATGCGTATATTGCCGCTGTGTAACCAGCTGGACCAGAGCCAACAATTACAAGATTCTCTGTAGGTGGATTGGTTATTTGTCCATTTTTGGACATTGAAATAAGTCTGTTTTTTTTAAGTCTAATTTTTTTAGATCTTTATTTAGGGTATTTGAATAGTTTAAAAGAAATAAATAGTTAATTTTGCCTGCTTATTTATTAATATTTTCTTTAGATTTCGAGCATCTCGTCCGAGTCTCTTTTCTTCTCAAATTTACCATCGAGTGTAAAATTTGGGACTTTCAGAACAGATGCATCAAGCATTTCTGGATGTTCACCGATGCATGTAATCCATTCTCTGAATTCTTCAGCTATAGCAAAACTGTCTTCATAACGTTCGAACCCATCTAATAAAGAGATTCTTGTTGTTGCCCAACAATGTAAAAAGTTCATTCTTCTTTTTAGCGAAGCATTCATGAGTTGTCCCCGTTGCAGAGAAAGTTACATCTTCGTGCGGCAAATATAGGTTGTAAGTTTTACAAATTAGGATTTTTCTATACAAAAAGACTTATCACTTTATGAAATTTGGTAATTCAGGGGAATTTATTTTAATTAATTTACCTGCTTTATCACCTACGGCCTCTTTTGGAAGAGATGGTCCTGGAATAGATCCCATACTAAGGTTAAATCCAGAAGGAGACTCGTCTTTTTTAATTAAATATGGCTCTGAAATTGACCAGGATCTTGCATATTCCATTAGCAAAGGATCAGCTGGCGCGAAAACATATGAAGGAGACCTTGGTATTGTTTCTATTAACTCTCTTTGTTTTGACATCCGAACAGTTCTAGTAATACCTTGTAAGAAACGATTTTTAGTTGCAACTGTGGTTAGATAAGCAACTACTCGTAGCCTGGGTGCATTAAAACCTTCTGAACACATATCAACACTAACAAGCCATTTAGATTGTTTAAATTCAAAATTTTCTAGTTGAGTTGATGAATCTCTGTTTTGAGAGTGAACAATTTCAACACTATCTCCATTTTCCTGAAGAATATTTCTTATTGATATGGCATGAGAAATGTCTTTTGCAATAACTAATCCTGCAGCATTTCCATGAAAATTCCTTACTTGATCAAGCTTTTTTTTTGCTCTTAATAGTAAATGCATAGCAATACTACTTGAATCAGATACTTTTATTGCTCTTCTGAGATTCCTTGCTCGCCAGCTTTCTCGTATCTCTTGAGATAAAAATGATTTTTCAACTTCAGTTTTATTCTCATACTTATGATCAATAAATCCGTCTTGAAAATGAAATTCAAGTGGACGAACATCACCTTGCGAGATGAGATCTATAGGTTCGATACATAAGTCAGGAGTAATTTGCTCAGTATTAATTCCATTGTGTTTAAATTTGATTCTTTTGGCTGAGCAGAAAGCGAGGTTATCTGCTCTAAAAGGAGTTCCTGTGAGGCCCACCCTAATTAGACATCCACTTGTGATTTGACTGAATGATTGGCCCCATATTTGAGCATCAGGTTCTTCAGGATCAAGGCCTAAATGATGTGCTTCATCAGCAATCACCATTAAATCTTCTAGGTGTAATTCTTCAATAATTCGCCTTATATCATTTGCTCTTTTGGCTGCTCCTTGATATGAAATTACATAACCATCAATGTTACGGAAATCAACCTTTTCTAAATCATTGTTGAAAATTTGACCAATCTGAAGTCCCAGATCTTTTGAAGCTTGACTCCATTGAGAAAGAATTGATTTGCGATGGCAGAAAATCAAGCATTTACTTACTCTTCCTTCATTTTTTAAGGTTTTGAAGCTAGCTAATGCACCAAGAGTTTTTCCTGCTCCAGGGCCTGCATGAATCAATACATCATTTTCATTCGAATCTTTTTTTTGAATTACAATTCTTCTACGTAAGAGTTCAATAAGTTGCCTCTGCCAAACTCTTGGTTTGAAATTTCTACTACTTTTGTCAATAAGTAGATCAAAAGATTGAGTGTTGATAGTGTTTTTAAAAACTCAAACCTTTTTTAACTAATATTTGTGATTTTGGCATCTTTGCAGGGAATTTAATTCCTTTTAAGGGTGCCAAAATAATCTTAATTTATTTGCTTTTTCATTTTAGATTGCATCTGTGTGATTAATTAAAAGGCGTTCTACTTCCTCAAGGCCCTCTTTGGCTGCCTTGTGAGCATCTACGAAATTGCTATTTGAGTCTTCAATTAAATCAGAGGCAACCCGATCTAGAAGCTCATCCTTTTGCTCTTGAAGCATTTTCAGTACTTCATTTTCAATTAACTTCCTAACAGCTGATGTCCTGAGATTGTCCTCTGATGCTTCAGCAAAAGTTCCCTGTACAAGCTCTTGGATAAACAACCTGTGAACCTCACTGCTCCTTAAGAAACTTTCTGTCGCATTAATGATTCCTTCCACAAGAGTTTCATCTGGCTCTGATTCTTTGTTCTCAAGTTTGAATTCCCAGTCTAAATGCCTTCTCTGCCAGCCAGCTGAATGCAGGCTGGGCATAACTGTTTGAGAATAAGTGTCTACTGACATCTCATATATTCTCTCAGCTAATCTTTCGCACCATTCTCTACCATGACCCTGCAGGTTCTTTTGCATGGTTTGACGTGATACAGAGTGACCGCCATGGTGGCTATGACACACACCATCTGGGCATTCAATTGCAGATAGTCCCATTGAGAAAAATACTTGATTTCTATATATTTTTTTTAGCTAAAACGTCAAGAGAGACAAACTTTCTTTATGAAACCTACTTATATTGGTTGATCGAACGCTTAATCTCTTGTTAATGCATTTTCTGAAAATTGCTAAGAGTTCTAATTCCAATTGAGTTTGCCAAAGGAGAAACTCGAGTCTCGGCCTCTCCAGAGACAGTTAAGAAGTTTTTGTCCCGCGGATGCTGCGTATCTATTGAGAAAGGTGCAGGAAGAACTTCAGGCTATTTAGATGAGGCTTATGAAAGCCTTGGCGCCCAGTTGGTAGATCAAGATAATCAGCAAGCTTGGAATGCAGCTGATTTGGTTCTTTGTGTCCAGGCACCAAATCACGATTCAATTAAGAGAATGAAGGCTGATTCACTATTGATTGGATTGCTTTCTCCTTATGGAAACCAAACATTGGCAGAAATTTTAAAAGAGTCAAAAATCTCAGCAATTTCCTTGGAGTTGTTGCCAAGGATTAGTCGAGCTCAATCGGCAGATGCACTTTCTTCTCAAGCAAATATTGCTGGATATAAATCTGTTTTGATTGCAGCCGGAGAGTTGGATCGCTATTTCCCAATGCTGATGACTGCTGCGGGAACAGTTCAACCAGCTAAAACTGTCGTTCTTGGTGCTGGTGTAGCAGGTTTGCAGGCGGTTGCAACTGCAAAAAGACTTGGTTCAGTAGTTTTTGTTAGTGATATTAGGCCTGCTGTTAAAGAGCAAGTTGAATCTTTAGGAGCAAGATTTATTGATCCACCTGAGGTGATTGAAGGAGAGAGTGAAGAGGGCGGATATGCAAAAGAAGCCTCTCAATCCTTTCTCCTTAAACAAAGACAAATCTTGTCAGATAATCTTGCAGATGCCGATGTTGCAATTTGCACTGCGCAAGTCCCTGGGAAAAAGGCACCTAATCTTATAGATGAATGCATGTTAGATAGAATGAGACCAGGTTCTGTTGTGATTGATTTAGCCGTTGAACAAGGTGGTAATTGTTCTGGATCAGTTGTCGGCCAAACAGTCCTCAGAAATGGGGTGAAAATTATAGGAGCATCTGATTTACCAGCTTCAGTTCCTAACCATGCAAGTTCATTGTATTCCAGAAACATTTATGCCTTATTAGAACCCTTCCTTAAAGAAGGAAGTCTGATATTGGATCATGATGATCCATTAATTGATGGGTCTTTAATTTCCCTAAAAGGTGAAATTAGGTTGTCAAAAGTATTTAATCCTGGAGGTTCCAATTAATGGATTTTTTAACTGAGGCTTTATGGGTTGTTCTCCTAGGAAGTCTCCTTGGTCTTGAGCTGATTGGGAAGGTACCCCCTACTCTTCATACTCCTTTAATGAGTGGTGCTAATGCAATATCAGGCATTACAATGCTTGCTGCTTTGACTTTGATAATTAAATCTGAAGGTAATAGTTCTTTGCTTTTGTTGGGTTCAATATCACTGGGCTTTGCCTTGTTTAATGTTATTGGCGGTTTTCTCGTGACGGATCGAATGTTGGCAATGTTTACCCGCAAATCGAGAAGGAACAAGGAGGTTAAGTAAATGTTTGATTTCAAAATTATCAATTTTCTTATTGAGCTTATTGCTGTTCTTCTTCTAGCAATAGGTATTAAAGGCCTTTCAAAAGTAAGCTCTGCAAGAAATGCAAATAGGATTGCAGCAATTGCTATGGGTCTAGCTGCTATAGGAGTACTCCTTAACTCACAAGTGACGAATGGGATCTCTTTTGAAGCTTGGACTTGGATAGTAATTGGAACTTTTGTGGGAAGTTCCCTTGGCTTTTTAGTCTCAAAGCGTGTGCCAATGACTGCTATGCCTGAGACTGTTGCCCTTTTCAATGGATGCGGTGGTATGTCATCGCTTCTTGTTGCTTTAGGCGTTTCTTTATTTTCTATTGAATCAAGCGATGCAGGCTTGGCAACATTATTAATTAAAAATCTTTCAATATCTGTATCTGTTTTTGTTGGGGCAATTACTTTCTCTGGATCAATTGTTGCGATGGCAAAGCTACAAGGCTGGCTTTCGACTCCCTTATGGACGCAAAGTAAATTTAGACACTTACTGAATATTATTACTTTTGTAATAGCATTAACTTCTTTTATATCTCTTGTAGGAGACGGAATTAGTGGGCTTTGGTTATTAGTTATTTCTTCGTCTATTTTAGGGATTGGAGTTACTTTATCAATAGGAGGAGCTGACATGCCTGTTGTCATCTCCTTGCTTAATAGCTATTCCGGAGTGGCGGCAGCTGCAGCAGGATTTGTTGTTCAAAGTCAATTATTAATAGTAGCTGGAGCAATGGTTGGATCTGCAGGATTAATTTTGACTCAGGTAATGTGCAAAGGCATGAATCGTTCTCTTGTTTCAGTATTGTTTGGGGGGACTCTTTCTTCTAATTTAGGGAAAAATGCTTCCAAAACAGAATATAAAAATATAACAAGTTGCAGTGTAGAAGAATGTGCCTTAACCCTAGAAGCTGCTGAGAGGGTTGTAATTGTTCCAGGCTATGGATTGGCAGTGGCTCAGGCTCAACACACATTGAGAGAGGTGACTAGGTTGTTAGAGTCTGAAGGGATTGATGTTAATTATGCCATTCATCCAGTTGCAGGAAGAATGCCTGGACATATGAATGTTTTATTGGCAGAAGCTGATGTTCCATATGATCAATTATTGGAAATGGATGTTATTAATCCAGAGTTCCCTGCTACTGATGTCGTTTTAATATTGGGTGCTAATGATGTTGTAAATCCTCAGGCGAAAAACGATTCAACTTCCCCACTTTATGGAATGCCCGTGCTGGATGTTCAAGAAGCCAGAACAGTTTTTGTTGTTAAAAGAGGAATGAGTGCTGGTTATTCTGGAATTAAGAATGATTTGTTTGAGCTGGATAATACTTCAATGGTTTTTGGCGATGCCAAAAAAGTTTTGGGAGACTTATTGATCGAGTTAAAGGAGCTAGGAATTGGTAGAAAAGCTTGATCAAACTAATAGGATTCTTTCTCAATTAAAGATATCTAAATTTACTCAGAGTTTTCCTTGGATAGGTGGAGATTTGCAAACTCTAAGAGACTCATTTAGTTTTGATTCCCCCAAATTAAATAATAGTGAAGTAATTCATGTACGAATTCCAGGAACACCTAACGGCGATTTCAAGGCTGGCAGTTTGCTTTCTTTGCTTTCTTATCCTAAAGCGAATCGCCCAAAAAGAGGATTAGTTGTTTTGCTTCATGGACTTGGAGGATCTAGCGAAAGATTGGGCTTAAAAAGAATGGCAAAAACTTTGCTTAAAGCAGATTTTGCTGTTCTTAGAGTGAATTTAAGAGGGGCACCACCTGGAAGAAATTTGGTAGGTGGTACTTATTCTGCGGAATGCAGCTCAGATGTAATACCAGTGCTAATTGAAGCTAGAAAATTATGCCTTTCCTTTGAGAATGATAAAATAAATAATAGTAAAAAATTCCCACTTTTTGGAGTTGGTATATCATTAGGTGGAACAATACTTTTGAATTCCTGTTTTTCAGAAATAAAAAATAATAAATTTAATCATGCTCTTTTAGATGGATTAGTTTGTACGAGTAGTCCATTAGATTTAGATGCTTGTAGCAAATCTATTGATAGGAAGAGAAATTTAATTTATCAAAAATGGTTGTTAAATAGACTTATAAAGCAGACTATTGCTGATCCATTTAATGACTTTGAGTTTTCAAAACATATTTTCTTAAGAAAATCAACAGGAAAGGTGGAATTTCCAAATTCAATAAGAGATTTTGATGATCTAATAACTGCTCCAAGATGGTGCTATAAAAGTGTAGATGAATACTATGAACTAGCTTCTCCCCTTAAGAAACTATTAAGAGGATTTGATGATAGATTCCCAAAGACTCTAATTCTCCAGTCTGAGGATGATCCATGGGTTCCTGCAGAATCTGCAAAAGATTTATTTTCTAGGTTAACTTTATCGGAATTATCAAAGATAAATATTGTGATAACTAAAAAAGGAGGACATAACGGTTTTCATTCTAAAACAGGCTGCTGGGGAGACTTATTGGTAAAGAATTGGCTTTGTGATCTTGCATGCAGGATTTAGCCTTAAGAAATGCCTCATGCTGAATGCCAGCCAGAGACTATAGAGTGACAAGCTAGTTACAAAAGTCCCTTAGGATTGTATATTATACCCCAGTTAATTTGTGTTTTATGATCTTAATATGATTGGATAATTACGTTGGATTTATGGAAACTTCCTCGCCAGCATTTTCTTTAATTGTAATAATCCTCATTGGACTAGTTGCTTTGACTGGATTTGGAGTTTATTTGTCCTTTGGTCCTCCTGCTAGGAAATTGGAGGAACCTTGGGATAGACAAGAAGATTAATTATTTAGTTTTTAATTTAAAAAATTAAATAATTAAAATTCCTAATCTTTTTAATTTTTGATCAATTCTCTGACCTTGTGTCTTGACCAATTATCTACATATAAAATCTCTTCAAGGGTGGGTTTTTTGTTTAGGTCTTTTTTGTGTGATTCGCAAACTGATTCAATAACCTTTGGAATCTCAAGGAAATGTATCTTTTCCTCTAAAAAGTTTGCTACTACCTCTTCATTTGATGCATTTAGCACTGCGGGCATAGTTCCCCCTAATCTTCCAGCGTCATAAGCAAGTTGCATGCATGGATATTTTTCTTTGTCAGGTTCCATAAATGTTAGTTTGCCAACCTCTTTAAGATTCAGTCGAGTCCAAGATGTCTCGAATCGACTTGGCCAACTCATGCAATAAAGTATTGGTAACTTCATATCAGGCCAACCTAGTTGAGCAAGAATTGATGAATCATTTAGTTCAATCATAGAATGAATGATGCTTTGTGGATGTATGACAATCTCTATATCGTTGTAATCAAGACCAAATAAATAGTGAGCTTCTATTACTTCTAAGCCTTTATTCATTAATGTTGCAGAGTCAACTGTAATCTTTTTACCCATGCTCCAATTTGGATGACTTGTGGCATCGCTCACAGTTGCTTTTTCTAGTTCTTTAATTGTCCAATCCCTAAATGCACCACCAGATGCAGTTAGATGAATACTTCTAAGACCTGGATTGGGAATACCTGTTGAAAGTTCAACATCCTTAGCCCAAGGAGTACCTTGAAGACATTGAAATATCGCAGAGTGTTCAGAGTCTGCAGGTAAAAGCCTGCTCCCACTCTTTTTTAATTCAGGTAGGACAACAGGGCCTGCTGCTATTAATGTTTCTTTATTTGCTAAAGCTAAATCTTTACCTGCTTTTATTGCTGCCAATGTAGGGAGCAGTCCAGCGCAACCAACTATTCCTGTTACGACAAGGTCAACATTTGTCCATGCAGCTGCAGCACAAATTCCCTCTTCTCCAGCAAGGAGTAAAGGTTCCTTTTTCCCTTTCCCCGAAAGGATTGAACTAGTGCGCTCTTTTAATTCAGGAAGAAGTTTCGGATCAGATATTGCAACTATTTCAGGGCAATGTTTTTTAATCTGTTCAACCAACAAAGATAAATTCTTCCCACCTGTTAGTGCCAGAACTTTGAATTGGTCTGGGAACTCCTCAACTATCTCTAGGGTTTGAGTTCCTATAGAGCCAGTTGATCCCAATACAGTTATGGCTTTCACATTGATTTTGCAACTATTACCAGTTTCCCATTGCAAGGATTATTCTCTGGTAGTTATATGTGAGTTGAAACTGATTGGATCTCAAGGGGGGGCCTCATGGTTGTAAAGGAAAATTGGCGATCAGGGATGGGATTTGTCCTTGCAGCAGCTGGAAGTGCAGTCGGCTTAGGGAACCTTTGGGGCTTTGCTTATAGAGCCTCTCAAGGAGGCGGAATCGCTTTTCTGATTCTTTACATAGCAATAGTTTTAGTGGTTTGTTTGCCAGTACTTATTGCTGAAATGGTTCTCGGAAGGAGTTCTGGATCTAGCCCGCTATTCGCTCCAGGAATTTTTGGAGGGGAAAAGTGGAAATATATGGGTTTGTTATTTGTAATCTCTTCATGCGGGATACTTGCTTTTTATGCTGTTTTAATGGGCTGGACAGCTCATACTTTGCTTCATTCTTTATTGTTTGGACTTCCTGCGGATATGTCGGCTGCAAAGGAATTTTTTGGGGCAGTAAGTACTGGAAAAAGTGTTGTTTTTGGTCAGGTTTTAAGTCTTATTTTGACAGCTTTAGTTGTATCTGCTGGCATACAAAAAGGTATTGAAAAGCTAACAAGGTTTTTCATGCCAGTACTCTTTTCTTTATTAATTATCCTAGCTATTTGGGCAGCAACACTTCCAGGTGCATGGGATGGATATAGAACTTTCTTGTTGAGATGGGATTTAAATCAATTATTTAATCCAACTACTGTAAGGAATGCGTTTACACAAGCTTTCTTTTCTATTGGTACTGGAATTGGTTGTATTTTAGCCTACTCTTCATATTTAGATAGAAGGAATAAACTTCCCAAAGAGGCTTTCGCAGTAGTAACACTAGATACCTTAGTTGGCTTGTTAGCAGGGATGATTACCTTTCCCGTTGTTATGAGTTTTGGGCTAAAGGACGTTGTTAGCGAATCTACAGTTGGAACATTGTTTATCTCTTTACCGACTGGTTTGGCAGCTCTTGGATTTACTGGAAGAATTGTTGCAGTAATGTTCTTCTTCCTTGCCTATATTGCTGCAATTACATCATCTGTTTCTCTTTTGGAAGTCCCAGTGGCGTCTTTAATAGATAAATTCGGTTGGACTAGGAAGAAATCTGTATTTGTTTCAACTTCATTTGTTTTTTTAATAGGTATTCCAGCAGCATTGAATTTGGACTTTCTTGGCAAAATGGATGCAATCTTTGGGGGATTGTTTTTAATATTTGGAGGACTTCTTCTATCACTTTTATTAGGTTGGGTCACTCCAAGGAGATTTGATGACGATTTATTAGCTTGCAATACTTCAGTCCCCTTAAGATCTATGCTGAAGTTTATTTTGAGATGGATTTCCCCTCCTGTTATTGCTTTTGGTTTGGTTGTTAGTCTTAGTGATTTAATCAAACAATGGTACTAGAGGCATCTTTTTATGCATGCCAATCTGTAGAACCATTTGGTTTGTCTACTAGATATATTCCTTTCGATTGTAGAAATTCTCTAATATTATCTGCAGTTTTATAATCTTTATTTGCTTTTGATTCTTTTCTCTTTTTAATTGCATCTTCTATCTCTATTTCAGTCAGCTCTTTTGAATCCTTATTTATTTTGTTCAGTTTATTATCCTCAAATTCTAATCCTAATATATAGGTTAGATGTAATAGCAACTCCAATGTTTTGAAAAGTTCTTCAAGTTTAATATCAGTTCTCTTATTGGTATCAAAAGTATTATGTTTTTCGAAATATCTAAATTCTTTAGAGACCTCAAATATTATTGACAATGCACCCGCTGTATTTAAATCATCTTCTAAGAAATTTATAAATCTTTGGTATAAATCTTTGTTTTCTCCTTCTAATTTAGGTAGAAGGACTTTATCTTTTGAATTATTTTTTGCAAGAGGCCATTTAAATTTATTTGCAAGATTTAATCCTGATGAAATAACTGAATTTATTTTATTCCAACCCTTTGAGGCTGAATCTAGTGCCTCCTGAGTGAAATCAAGAGGCTTTCTATAGTGTGTTTGAAGTATGAAAAATCTTAGTGCCATAGGCGTAACTCCAGAATCTAAAAGATTTCTTATAGTGGTGAAATTGCCTAAAGACTTACTCATTTTTTGACCGTTTACATTTACCATTCCGTTGTGCATCCAATATTTAGATAGTTTTTCCTCGTTTGCTGCTTCAGATTGAGCAATTTCGTTTTCATGGTGTGGAAAAATAAGATCTGATCCCCCAAGATGAATATCTAATGTAGGGCCCAGTTCTTTTAATGCCATTGCTGAACATTCAATGTGCCAGCCTGGTCTACCTCTACCCCAGGGAGATTCATAAAACACTTCACCTTCTTTAGATGCTTTCCATAAGGCAAAATCATATTGATTTAATTTTTTTGTTTTAGTTAGTCTCCCATCCGCATTAGTCTTTTGTTGAGTAATATCTCTCCCACTTAGTTTGCCATATTCACTATAACTTTCAACAGAGAAATAGACATTCCCATTGATGCAGTATGCTTTTCTTTTCTTAATCAATTTCTCTATAAGTAATATTATTTCTTCTAAACATTTGGTTGCTCTTGGCATCTTGTCTGGACGAATTATATTAAGAGCATCCATGTCATAATAAAATGACTTAATGTTTTTTTCTGTCACATCATCTACCGAACAATTCTCACTAGCAGCCTTGGCAATTATTTTGTCATCAATATCAGTGAAATTCTGAATAAATTTAACTTGATAACCTGTCCAAGTTAAAAATCTCCGAAGAATATCCCAAGAGATATAACTTCTTGCATGACCTAAATGACAGGCATCGTAGACAGTAACACCGCAACAATATATGTTTACTTTGTTTTTATTTATTGGAATAAATATCTCTTTTTTCTTGTTAAAGGAATTTGTGATTTTAAGTGGCACTTATTTAATGGGTAAATTTTAGTTTTAATTAATTTAAACTTATTTAGCTTGCATCCAATTTTCCCCTTCTGAAATATCAACTAGTAGAGGAACATTCAATTTAACAGCATTTTCCATTGTTTCCACTACTAGAGATTTAATTTCTTGAATTGTATCTCTTTGTGCTTCTAAAACCAATTCATCATGAACTTGTAAAAGCAATTTCGCCTTGAGATCATAAGATTTAATCTTTTCGCTAAGTTTGACCATAGCGATTTTGATTATATCTGCACTTGAACCCTGTATTGGAGCATTAGCGGCAGCCCTTAGCTGTTGGGCCTCAAGCCCTCCCCTCCTTGCTTTGTCAAGATCAATTTCGAATAGTTCTTTCCCTTTTAATCTTCCAAGGCCGTTTGGATTGAAGTTGAAATATCGTCTTCTTCCAAATAATGTCTCGACATATCCTTTGCTCAATGCAAGTCGTTCTTGAAGTTCTAAATATAAGAATACTTTCTTGTAACGAGTTTTAAATTTAAGTAGGAACTCTTTAGCTTCCAGTTGGGTAACACCTGTTGACCTTGCAAAACGTTGGGGACCCATCCCATAAATCACTCCGAAGTTTATAGTTTTACCGAGTCTTCTTTCTTCTTGTGAGATAGAGTTTTTGTCTAGTAAAAGTTTTGCTGTTAATTCGTGAACGTCTTCACCTTTGCGGAAAGCTTCTAATAGTATTTCCTCATTAGATAGGTGAGAAAGAATTCTCAATTCAATTTGGGAATAGTCTGCACTTATCAAACTCCAATCTTCTTGAGGTAAAAAAGCTTTTCTAATTCTTTTACTGAATTGAGTTTTGATTGGGATGTTTTGAAGATTAGGATGGCTACTGCTTAATCTTCCTGTGGTTGTAACAGCTTGATTGAAATCTGTATGGACTCTTCCTGTCTCACGTTCTACTAATTGAGGAAGTGCATCAACATATGTGCTTAGAAGCTTACTAAGTATTCTATGTTCGATGATAATACTAATTAGGGGGTGTTCAGATTCTAATTTCTCAAGAACAACAGCATCAGTACTCCAACCAGTTTTTGTTCGCCTTGATTTCTTTTTATCTAGTCCAAGATTTTCAAATAAAATTTCACCTAATTGTTTTGGTGATGAGAGATTAAATTCCATAGATGCTATCTTATGCGCTTTTGATTCAAGTCCTTTTAGAGTTGTTGATATTTGAGAAGAAAGATTTTTTAAATAAGGAATATCAATTCGAATACCAGTTGACTCCATTTGGGCTAAAACAGCCTCTAAAGGTTGCTCTATTTTATCTAAAAGATATATTAACCTCGAATCTAATTTAGTTAGTTTTTCCCTTAACAATATAGCTAATTTTCTTGTTAGATAAACGTCCATACCACAGTATAGACTAGCTTCTTTTATAGAGACATTTGAGAAGTTTTCACCTTTTTTTACAAGCTCGTCAAAGTTAGTAGGTATGAAGCCAAATTCTCTCTCTGCTATAGAATCAAGAGAATGTTTTAGATTGGAATTATATACATAATCTGCCAAAAGAGTATCAGTTATAACCCCTTTAATCTCAATTCCATGTCGCAACAAAATTAATCTATCATATTTTGTATTTTGTAGTGTTTTGTATTTTGCTGGGTCTAAAAACCATGGCTCTAATTCTCTCAATATAAACTCCAAAGAGAGTTGTTTTTCATCTTGATCGTTGTCTTTTTCCTCAAATACATGACCAATTGGTATATATGCTATTTGATCAGAATTATCACCCCAACAAAATCCCATTCCTACAAGCTCGGCTTTAAAAGGATTTAGATTTGTTGTTTCAGTATCAAATGCAATAGGATTATCTTTATCTGTAAATGTATTTATTGCTTCTAAAAGAATTTTAAAATCTTCTGTAGTTTTAATTATATTAGGATGCAAATTTGGGATTTTATTTAAATCTTCTTGCTTGCTTATTCTTTTTATATTTACTTTATAATTTTCTTTTCTTGAAACATCTTTATTGCTTTTATATCCACCTTCAGAAAATATTTCTACAAACTCATCAATTGATTTAACTAAACTTGTTAGTTCAAGATCTTCGAGACTTTTTATAAGTGAATTTTTATTTATACCAACTAGTTTTAATCTTAATTTTTTCTCTAGAGGTACTTCAATTATGATCTTGGCCAATTTCCTTGATAAGTAAGCATTGTCAATATCTTTTCTTAGTTTTGATTTAATTGAACCTTTAATTGCTCCTTTAAAAGCTTTTTCACCTTCATTTTCAAGTCTTTTTAAAGTCGAATATATTCCGTCAAGATCATTATTCTCATTGAGTAGATTTATGGCTGTTTTTGGCCCTACTCCTTTTATTCCAGGAATATTATCTGATGAGTCTCCAGTTAAGGCTTTTAAGTCAACAACCTTATCTGGCAAAACACCAAGTTTGGATTTCACTCCCTGTTCATCAATTAATAATGGCCCTTTATTTCTTGAATAAGGTCCCCCACCCATATAAATGACTCCAATGTCTTTTGTGTCATCAACAAGCTGAAAAAGGTCCCTATCCCCAGAGAGTATTCTTACACTCCAGCCTTCAGCCGAGGCTAAAGAAGCTATTGTTCCAAGAACATCATCTGCTTCAAAGCCTGGTGACATATAAAGAGGTAATTGTAAATCTTCTTTTAGTATTTCTTGTAATTTCTTTAGGTCTTCGAAAAATATCTCTGGTGCAACATCTCTATTGGCTTTGTAATTCTTATCGGTTTTATGACGAAATGTTGGTTCAGGCGTATCAAATGCGATAGATATACTTTCTGGATGAATTCTCTTGCAATTATCAAGTAAAGCTTTCAAAAATCCATAAGTGACACTTGTTGGGACACCGTCTTTTGTCGCAAGCCCACCCTCACCACCTTTGCTGAAAGCATAGAAACTCCTAAAAGCCAATGAGTGGCCATCAACTAGAAGCATGGTTGGCTTGTTTATTTTGTCTTCCATTGTTTCTATTTTTAAAACTAAGATAAGTTAATTAGTATTTCCCCTTTTTGCCCATGGTGGTAAGTCGATAAAAACTAATTCTCCTGGCTCTACTCCTTTTATTATTGCTGTCTGACTTCCACTTGATGTACCAAGTTCGACTTTTTTAAATATTGGTTGATTTTTTTTACCAATAGTAAGAACTCCAGGTTTCCCACTCTCTGTAACTATTGAGACGGTAGGAACTAAGGTGCTTATTTTTGTCTCACCAGTTTGAAACTCTATATCAGCAGTCATACCAATTCTTAGCTTGGTGGGCTTATCAATTAATAATAATTTGACTTCGAAAGAGGTCACATTATTAGTTTTTATTGCCTGTGGTGCTATCTCTTTGACTTTTGCAGAGAATCTTTCGTCTGGGAATGCATCGACACGGACCTTTGCTTTTTGATTAACCTTTATTCGTCCAATATCGCTTTCCGGCACTTTTGCCACAGCTTCTAGACCTTCTGCTAATTCAACAATTGATGAGCTAGTAGATCCTGCCAATGAGGATGCTCTTGTGGATGGGCTAACAAAAGCTCCAGGGTCAGCATATCTATTAGTTATTGTTCCTTTGAATGGAGCTTTTATATTCAGCTCATTAACTTCGTATTGAATTTTTTCAAGTTTAGCCTGACTAGTAAGATATAAATTTTTGAATTTCTCACTTTCTTCTGCGCTTATTGCTCCTTCTTTAAATAACTCTTTTCTACGAGTATATGCCGATTTTTGGCGCTCATAATTTGATTTAAACTCATTTAATCTGAATTGATAATCACC
>CETG01126713.1_pt1 | contig 32349 bp, 40 predicted proteins | sample 361471 | NCBI WGS metagenome assembly CETG01 (sample SAMEA2622696, study PRJEB7988) | marine metagenome | isolation source: saline water (ENVO:00002010), including | reverse complement strand
CTAAAATTAGTGCAGTAATTTGTTCAAGTCTCACCATTGCCTTAGATAATGGCTGGCAGTTCTTTCTAGTTTCTCTTATCTAAGGCGAGATTATGAATATATGAGGTTTTTTATTTGTGTTGCGACTTGAAGGGATTAGCAAAATTTATCCAACAGGCGAAGTCCTGAAAGATGTTACTTGGGAAATAAAAACAGGAGATCGCATTGGACTTGTAGGAGTTAATGGTGCTGGTAAAACCACACAATTAAAGATCATTGCAGGATTAGAGGAACCTACTAATGGCAATGTTTCGCGCCAGGGAGAGCCACGAATTGCATATTTAAAGCAAGAGTTTGATGTTGATTTTACAAACTCTGTGCGTGAGGAACTTTTTCAAGCTTTTCAGCATGCTTCATCCATTGTTAATCAAAAGAAAATTATTGAGAATGCCATGTCTTCTCAAAGAGCTCAAATTGATAATAATTATCTAGATTCTTTAATTTCACAATTAGGGATCTTACAAGGTGAATTTGAGGCAATACATGGATATGAATTAGAGGCGAAGATTGAAAAGATTTTGCCTGAAATTGGCTTTAATTCAAATGAAGGTGACCAGTTAGTTTCTAATTTTTCTGGTGGTTGGCAAATGCGAATTGCCTTAGGTAAGATCTTACTTCAAGAGCCTGATATTCTTTTGTTGGATGAACCAACAAATCACTTGGATCTTGAAACTATTCAATGGCTTGAAAATTATTTAAATCAGCAAACTACAGCAATGGTTTTAATAAGCCATGATAGAGCATTTTTAGATAAGGTATGCACGCAAATTGTTAATACTGAAAGAGGTATTTCTCGAACTTATAGTGGTAATTATTCCGCTTATCTTGAGCAAAGAAAGGTTGACCAAGATGCTATGCAAACTGCATATGATCGACAACAGAAAGAACTTGCCTCTCAACAAATATATATAGATAGATTTAGAGCAAGCGCAACAAGGAGTACTCAGGCTAAAAGCAGAGAAAAATTACTTGATAAAGTACAACGAATTGAAGCGCCAATAGATAATATTAGTGGACCTAATTTTAGCTTTCCTGATATTCCTCGCTCTGGTAAAGAGGTTGTCACTATTAACCAGCTAACACATAGTTATGGAGAAAAAATTCTTTTTTTAGATGCATTTCTGAATGTAGAAGCTGGTAATCACATTGCTTTTATTGGCCCTAATGGATCTGGTAAATCAACTTTACTTCGCTTAATTATGGGAATTGAGCAACCAGAATATGGAGTCGTGTCTTTAGGACCTCATAATGTGAAGGCTGGATATTTTGAACAAAATCAAGCAGAAGCTTTAGATCTTAATAAAACAGTTTTGGATACTTTCTTTCAAGCAGTTCCAGACTGGACACAAACAAAAGTTCGATCCTTACTTGGAAGTTTTGGATTAAATAAAGAATCAGTATTTAAGGCAGTTGAAAAACTCAGTGGGGGAGAGAAAGCACGATTGGCTTTGGCATTACTACTTGTAAAGCCTGTAAACTTGTTAGTTCTTGATGAGCCAACAAATCACTTAGATATACCTTCTAAACAAATGCTAGAACAAGCAATTATTGATTACCAAGGTGCAGCATTAATTGTTTCCCATGATCGATATTTTATTTCACGAGTAGCTAATCAAATTGTTGAGATACGTGATGGAAAAATGATTATGTATCATGGTAATTATGAATACTTCCTTGAGAAGAAGACAGAAGAAAAATTAAAGGCAAAAAAAGAAATGGAAATTGCTCAAAGAGAGGCAAGAAGATTATCTAAGCGAAAAAAATCTAAAAAAAAGAAATAATCAAAAGTGCAATATCTGCAGTAAAGATTATTTTCTATGATATTAAATCTTTACATATGACTAGGCAGTATCACTTATTTTGCTTTACTTAGCAGCTTATTTTTGTATAGGATGTATTGACGGTATTTAATAAGCGATGAGTATTTTTCCTTCACGAAAGACCAGAGAACATATTCAAGTGATTAATCAGAATTTAGATGCAGTGGAAACTTATTTTGAGTGCATTACAAATTGTTCTCTTGATGATGGAGAATGTGTTACTAAGTGCGTAGATAAATTAAAGGAATCTGATGCTTAGATATTCATAAGCTGTTCATATCTATGGGCTGAATTAATAATCTAATTTTATTATGCCCTCTAATAATTATGAAGTTTAGTGGAGAGTCAATACCATGACTGCTTATAGCATTTACAACATCTGATGGATTTTTAATAGATTTATTTCCAACTGAAATGATTAAATCATTAAGTCTTAAACCTCCTTTTTCTGCTGGGCCTCCTGGGATTAGATACCGAACAATTGCACCAGCTTTTGTGAACATATGATCAGGTTTACTTTGTAATGGCAATGAAGACAAACTTACTCCAATAATTGGGTGAATGGCTCTTCCTTTTTCAACAAGTTGTTTTGCAATAATTCGTGCTTTATTAATAGGTATTGCAAAACCTAAGCCAGCTCCTGGACCTGATCTGACAAGCGTGTTTATTCCTATTACTTCTCCTATTGCATTTAATAAAGGACCACCAGAATTGCCAGGATTGATTGCAGCATCGGTTTGAATTAGATCTATTCGTTTATCTGAGATACCCAGTTGAGAGACGTTTCTATTTAGATTACTTATGATTCCTAGGGTGACGGTATTTTCAAGTCCAAATGGATTACCTACTGCGATAGCCCAATCTCCAACATTGATTTTTTCTGAATCACCTAAAGTAGCTATTGGCCATGGTCCTGATCCATTGAGTCTAATCACTGCTAGATCCGTTAGAGAGTCTTCTCCCACTACTTCTCCTTTAACTCTGCGCCCATCAGATAGACCAACTATTAGCTTTTCAGATTTTTCAACAACGTGGGCATTTGTTAGGACTAATCCCTGAGCTGCAAAAATGACACCGCTTCCTTGGCCATTTTCGATTCTTGACCTAGGAGCTTGAGTTCCTGGAAATCCAAAAAATCTTTCAAAGTATGGATCGATTAATAAACCAGGAGGTAAGCCATCACTTCTTCGTGAAAAAACTCTCCGCTGAGTTTCTATAGTTACTACAGCCGGCCCACTGCGGGCTATTGCCTCCGCAACAAATGATTTTTTCCTAATAGTTTTTTGCTCTTCATTGATTAATGGCCTCGCTTCAACTCCTTTTGAAAGACTTGTAAATGTATATAAACAGTTTCCAGCAATTAAAGCGCAAACAACAGGTTTTAATAACTTTTGAGATTCCTTTTTTATTATACGAAAATGTGATGATCTATTATTCATATTTGATAGGCAAGTTCTTATATAAATGAATTTATTAAGAGGATTGACTTGAAGCTTTTTACATTAGAACATTATCCAATCAATTTTTGAGAATTCTCAAGCTAGGGTTATTTAAACTAAATTTTTATAATTGCTTTTGATCGGCTGTTTCACAAATCATGATTCAACTTCAAGTAATGAATGAAGCGTGATACAGATTTCAATACTCTAAATGTTTGGCTTATCTTTATAATGAAGGAATGCTGACCTATCTAGTCCCTTTTTTATATTCTGTTGTTGCCATCTTGCTTTTAGTGCAAGCTGCACGAGTTATGGTGAGGGGTTTTGATACATCTCATAGAACAATTCCTCCTGTCAGATCTACGAATCGTTCTGAGGATCGAACAGGTCGCGTAACGATACATCCAGAGATACTCAATAAAGACGGAAGTATTACGGATGAAGATTTGCTTACAGTACGATTTTCGAAAGATATCGATCCACCACAATCAGCAGAAGCCTCAACTGACTAGGTTATGTGGGATTCTGGAGTATTGAGGTTATATTTGATTAATAGAGGAGGAAATTTTGGATCAAAGAACACGCATAGTTGCGGCAGTGATTAAAGCTTTGAAGCTTCCACCAAGGTTTCAATTAAAAATGGTTAAGGAGGATCCTGTTCGACTCGAACTTAGTATGACTCCTTCATATGGAAAGAAGCCTGTTCTAGTAGGTTTAGTGGAATCTCTTGATTTAGTTGCTCGGAGAGATAGAGAAGGAAGAATCCCAAGAGATTTGCAGGGGACCTGGGATTGGACAGTTCGTCATGGCGATGTAAGTACAGGAGGCTGGAACCCTTTTTTAAAGGAGGCTTTGCAGACAATGTTTGAAACAGGTCTCCCTGCAATAATTTACGAAGAGCTGACAGGAGACGCTTATCATCCTGTTGATGGAGCAAAACATGTTCGATAGTTTTAAAGGAGAATGAACCTTAAACAGTCATAATTTTCTCTCTTTTCAGAAAATCATCAAAAAATTTTTTTAGATGGTTAAAATCAAATTATTCTTGAAGATTCAGTTAAATGTCAGAAAATCTCCCACCCCGTTTTGGTTTTGTTAATTACGCTGAGATCTGGAATGGTCGTTTAGCGATGCTGGGGATCTTAATTGGTTTAAGTACGGAACTTTTAACTGGGAGAGGAATTCTTACTCAGATTGGACTTGGTTGATTAGTTCAAGTTTTTTTCTAAAGAATTAATTTGCAATTCGAATCTTTACCTTCTTACTCCGTAAAAGAGCTTAATGAGGCAATTCACTCTCTGATTTCAAGAGGCTTTGCTCCTTTATTTATTTTGAATGCAACAGTTTCAAAGTGTCAATTAAAGAAAGGTCACTTATGGATGACTCTTAGTGATGGACAGGCAAGCATTGATGCCGTTATTTGGTCTTCAAGATTGAATCAAATTAACTTCAGACCCAATCAAGAAGACGGTGTATTGATTATTGGAAAAATAAATTTTTGGAAAACCCAAGCCAAAATTTCTATTAATGTTATTGATGTTAGAGCAAGTATTTCAACGGTACTTCGCAAATTTGAAGTGGTACGTGAAAAATTAACTGAAGAAGGTGTAATAGATCCATTAAAAAGAAGAAAATTGCCTGCATTCCCTAAATGCATTGCCGTTCTTACTAGTGTTCCTAGCTCTGCTTTGGCTGATATGCTCAGAACAGCAAAAGAGAGATGGCCATTAACTAAGTTATTAATTATTCCAATACCTGTTCAAGGCGAAGCAATTAATCAAATTCAATTGATTTTGCAGAAACTCGCCAATAATTGCAAAGCTTTAGAGATTAACGCGATTGTTCTTGCAAGGGGTGGTGGAAGTAGAGAGGATCTGATGTTTTTTGATAATGAAAAATTAAGTAGGCAGTTAGCTAATTTCCCAGTTCCAGTTGTTACTGGTATAGGCCATGAAGATGATCTAACAGTTGTTGATTTGATAGCTGATCATCGAGCAGCAACTCCAACAGCGGCATTAGTAGATTTATTGCCTAGCCGACAGATGGCATTAATTCAATGTTTGCAGATTCGACAAAGATTGAATGATTCTTGTGTTTGGTTTATACGAAATGAACGAAGAAGATTATCTGAAAGAAGAAATTCATTGAATTTATATTATCCATTGTTGCAAGTTGAAAAATTAAGATTAATACTTGATCAAAAAAAACAACTATTAGAAGCATTGTCGCCTGAAAAATGGTTACAGAGAGGTTTTTGTTTTATGAGAAATAGTCGAGGAGAATTAGTTAATAATATTGATAATTTAACTATTAAAGAAACTATATTTATTCAATCTAAAGATGGAGAGATAGAATCGATTATAGAAAATATTAATTATAGGAGAAAGTAATATGAGTAATCAAAATTCTAAAAAAAAGAACTCTGAACCAAAGTCATCAGGTAATAAAAATGAATCTGATCATTTAAAATTAATTGAAAAATGGAGAGTTGAAATATTAAAGCTTAGTTATGAAGAGTCTTTAAATAGATTGGATCAGATTTTATTAAATCTTCAAAATGAAAAACTACACATTGATGATATTCAAGTTAGCTATCTAAAGGCAAATATCCTTCTAGAGAGATGCGAGAATTTGTTGGCTCAAGTAGAGCAAGAAGTTATTGAAATAAATCCTGATTTATTAATGGGAAAAGAATAAAAAGATTTAATTTAGATAAGAGAATTAAATTATTTTTTTATCTTTAGGAGTTATATCTATCGTGACTGAACTAGCAGGAATTGAATCTTCTTTTCTAGATGATGAATTTGTATTTTTCTCTTGTATGCTAATTGCTCCACAAACTGGACATTGAGGATTATCTTTCAAAAAAGATGTTCCGCATATATCGCAACTTTGCATTTTAGATTGAAGTATTTTCCAACCAATCCACCCAGCGCCTGTTATGAATATAGGAAGTAATAAAAATAAAAATAATAAACTACCTGCAACATCAAGTAAGAATCTTCCAACAGCACTAGGCAAAAGAATAATTAGAAAAATGAAGAACCAGATTACAGGAGAAATTTTGTTCATTTAAGTTCTAAGAATGAACGCCATTTTTTTTTGACTATCAAATCCTGAGTTAGATATTAACAATGTTTGGTTTCTTTCGGTGATTTACTTTTCTACTTGCTATAACTACACTCCAGCATTGTCCAAAGTAAATAATGACACCAACCATCCAGACCCATAATGTTAAGACTAAAACTCCTCCAATAAATCCATAGGCTTGAAATCTAGATCCCAAAGATAAAATGCTTCGACTAACAGCTAGATTTAATATCGTTAATAATGTTCCAATTAATAAAGCTCCTGGGATAAGAGGTCTCAAGGGTATTTTTCTACTAGGTAGTAATGCTTGAAGAAGCAAAGCCATTATCGAGAATCCTATTAAAGGTAAGACAAATTGACCAACTTCCAGAACGGGTACTTTTGTTAGAGTAGAAGCAATCCAAGGACTTGTTCGTGTGAGATCTTCAAAGACTGCACCAGGTATCATTCTGACATTGGCACTGATTTGATCTAATACCATAAATAAACCTACTAAAAGAACTACTAAAAACGCTTCTATTCGATTTCTTATAAATCTAAAAGCTTGAATACGCAGAGGTGGAGTTGCTTGAGGTGGTAAGACATCATCCCATAGACGATCTGTTCCTCTTTGAAGAGTGAGGTATGCATTGCCTGCAGTAATCATTAAAAACATTGCACCTAATAAACCTGCGCCAAATCCCTGATTAACAAGCTTGACTAGAGTTATGTCAACTAATTCCACTACTGATGGCGGTAAAACTTGTGCAGTTAAGTTAACAATTTGTTCATTTAGTCCTTGTTGCTTTCCTAGGAACCAAGACGCTACAGAAAGAGAAATTAAAAGTATTGGAAAGAAAGACTGCAGTGTGTAGTAAGCAAAAGCAGCACTTAGATCAACACAATCACAACGAGTCCATCTTTCATAGGCTTTCCACAAACTGCTAATAAACCATCGAACTTTCCTCTGAAAGTGCATTCGGATCCTGCCTTTGAACTTAATTATGCTTCTTTTATGTTAATTGAGGATTCGCTGTCTTTCTACCCGGCTATATTTAGCGTTTAATTCGATATCAGGATTTCTCAAAATTGAATTGAGAGATATTGAACTATTTAATTGGGGGTTTTATTAACATATTGGCCCAAGGTATCAGCTTTTTCATTGTTTTTTCTGATGAAGTTGTTAATAAAGGAAAATTAACTGTTCCCAAGTCCTCACCAGCTAAGATATCTATTGGATTTTTATCTAACCATTCTATACAACAATTTAATTCTTTTAATATTAACCAAGCAGCCCCCAAATCCCAGATTTTTGGAGTTGCTTCTAATGCGCCAATAGTTTGCCCAAGTGCCACACTTGTCATATTGAGACTGGATACTCCAAGTAATCTTATTTTTCCTGGGAAAGGTTGATTTGGATTGAGTTGTAAAATTCTAATTGAGCGACTACAAAGTGAAATACATTCACTAGTCATTAGATCTCTTTGAATATTTTTTATTGGCTTTTGATTAAGCCATGCTCCTTTACCATTAATCGCTACTATTCTTTTCTTGAGAGCAGGGATGTCTAATAGAGCAGTTTGTGGTTTTCCATTAACAAAACGCGCAATTGAAATAGCCCAATATGGTATACCTGCTGCGAAATTAGTTGTTCCATCTAAAGGATCTACAACCCAGAAAGCGTTAGAATCAGGAACTAATTTTGAGCCTTCTTCACTAAGGATCCCTTCATTTGGAGCAATTTTTTGAATTCCTGAAACAATTTCTAAATCACTCCACCGATCGCAATCAGTAATTAATGTTCCATCGGGTTTTAAATCTGTATTTATATTCCCAAAGTCTTTTAACTGTCGCGCAGCAATTTTATCAATTAATGCATTTAAAGAATTAATTTGACTATCTTGGAGAGACATATCTAAGTTATTATTTGTCATCTTTTTGACTTGACTTTATCTTTGCATACATTGAAAATATTTGATGTGCTATCAATTTGAGATAATTCATTTTTATCTAAGCAATATTTTATTTTATCTAAACCAGTTTGTCTACGAAGATCAGATAGATGAATATTGTAATTTGTTATCGCTTGAACATTATTAACTTCGGCCTCTGTTAGATCACGTTGATGATTGACTATTTCACGTTGTGTATTTATACCAGATTCAAATTTTAATTTTGTCAGTCTTAATGATTCTCTCGCAGATATTAATTCTGTATTGGTTGTTGAAATATTTTCACGTGCAGTCTCTAGTTCGAAAAAACTTTTTTCTACATCTTTTCTTATTTTTGCAAGAGATGATTGAATTGTAATTTTAGCTTCCTTTGCCTTACTTTTATTATATTCATATAGTGCTCTTGCGCTACCGCCATCTATAAGTTGCCATGTTGCGCTTATTCCAACGGTATTGTTTATGGCAGATGATCGATTTTCCATATCAGGAGAGGTGAGTACATTAGATTGCCCTTTAGAAAAAGAAGTACTCAAGTTATTAAATATACTGACCGTTGGTTTTGTAGAAGCGATCGCAGCGTCTGCATTATTAGAATTAATTGATATATCAAGTAATAGACTTTCTATTTCTTTTTGAAATGAGTAAGAAGCAATAATACTTTTCTCGAGTGAGGATGGCCATAATCCTATAACTTGAGGAGGAGAATTCACAGTAGCGGTCATTTGACTTGGAAAACTGAGGGCCTCAGCGAATGACCTTTCATTGTACTTATGTGCTCCTTTTTTTTGACTTAGAAATTGCAAATCCCTAGCTAGTTGTGTTTTAGCTTCCAATACATCTAATTTTGTTCCAATACCTGATTTCAAACGTATTTTAGATTCATTTAACATCAATTTAGAATATTCAACTGATTTCTTTGCGATCCTTACATCTTCAAAAGATTGTTGTAATTTAAAGTATTCTTTCAATGCTATAAGTTTTAAATCTCTAAATTTAATTGTGTAAGCCAGCTTGGCTTTTTCAAAATTACTTTTTGCAATATTGATCTCTGGCTTTCTTTTAGGATTAATTATATCCCATTTAACTTTAGCAGATGCGGAAGTAGTCCATTTACTACTTAGAGTATTAGTTGAAGAATCAGGTTTATTATAAGTATATCCATCCAGATATTGAGGTAGCCCATTGGAAGTTAGATTTAATGTTGGATACCATAAAGAAATTGCACTACGAAGTAGATATTTATTTTGCTCAATCCTTAACCTATAGTTTTCCAATTCAAGATTATTTTTATTGATTAATGACTCAATATCTTCTAACTTAACCGTTATTTTTCTTTTAATACTTACTTCAGACTCTTGTGAGGGGATATTCAATGCATATTTATTGATAATCTGATCTAATTCAAAACCTAAAGACTGACTATCTGTTGATAGCAAAAGCCAAAGAGCTAGTAAGCAATTTTTTGTTATTCTCTCCATTGAAATTAAAAACTGAGATTAGTTGTGCGAAATTGTTGATTTTTCTCCAAGTGCAGCATTAATGATCTCATAGGCTGAGTTAACAATTCTAATGGGGACATGTAATGAATCGCTAAGTTCCTCAACTGACATGTCGTCAAGAAAAATCGCTTGACCTGGTTTCAGCATTACAGAGGGTAGTAAAAGCTCTTCGCCAAGGTCTTCGTTTTTTAAACCTTCCAACAAGTCTCTGCCAGTTAGTAGTCCAGTAACAACTTGCTCTTGCCCCCAATATTTACTAGGCAGTCCATATAAATTTATTTCCAAACCTTCAATTTCATTGAGTTTTTGACATGTAGGGGTGAGTGCATGCTTCACAATTTTTCCTACGACCCAACTACATCTTCTATACTTTTTTAGCGTTTGTGGAAGATTGTTTGTTGCTATATCTATGCTTTCTAAAAATGCTCTAATACTTCCTACTCCATTTTCTTCTTGAGGTAGATCTTCGTAATCATCTCTAAGTGGTAGTGGTTCTTCAGCAATTAGATACCATTCATCTGATAACCAAGCGAAGCGAGACCCAATGATTGTTTTGAAATAGTTTTGCATATTCTCGACTTGAGTAATGATTTTTTTTGCACAAGTTTTGTTGACAGGTTTTAAGCCATCATTGCTAGGTCGGAATCGTGTGAGCCCAACTGGAACTATTGCCGTAGAAATAACAGTTGGCCAAGCTCCTTGAGCATATTTAAAAAGATCCTCAAGTGACTTCTCCAATTCTTTCCCATCGTTTAAACCAGGACAAATTACTATTTGTGCATGAATCTGGAGATTATGTTCTGAGAACCAATGAATTTGAGTCATTAAGTTGCCAGCTTGCGAGTTCTTTAGCAATTGCACTCTTAGAGATGGTTCCGTTGCATGAACGGATACAAAAAGAGGAGAGAGATGCTGTTTTTCTATTCGAAGCCAATCATGATCATTAAGGTTAGTTAGCGTTAAGTAGGAGCCATAAAGAAAACTTAATCGATAATCGTCATCTTTTAGATATAAAGTTTTTCTTTTGCCAGATGGTTGTTGGTCGATAAAACAGAAAGAGCACTTGTTATTGCACTGCTTAAGGCCATCAAATAATGCTTCGCTAAAACTAATCCCTAGTCCATCATCTGATTCTTTTTCAAAATTGATTTGATGTAATTTGCCTTCTTTATCAATTATTTCGAGTTTAATTTGTTCTTCACTAATTAGAAATTTGTAGTCAATAAGATCTCTTGGCTTAACTCCATTTATGCTTAGTAATTTATCTCCTGCTTGTAAGCCAAGAGCTTCTCCTATTGAATCAGCCTCTACTGAGTCAATTAATGCAGGCATAGGAAATTTCTTGCCATTTGTTTGTTGATTTAGTCCTGATAGATCACTACTAGGACTTGGTTCATTCCACACTGATCAAAAATTGAAAAATTTTCTGTTATCCCCTTTTCTAGAGATAAGGGAAGGTTGTTCGTAGTATCAATATAAATTATGTTTCATCTTGCTTTATTGCCTTATGAAAATTTTTCATTAATGGTTTATTTCTCGCCAGTGCACCAATTACGTAGAGGTTATATGTAACTATGGTTTTCTCTATGGATTGGAAAGGTTTTTTTCAGATCTTTCTTATCCTTAGATATAGAGGAGATTTTGGAATGCTTTGTTCTCGCATTACGATTGAAAGTCTTCTATTTCGCAAGCTTTCATTTCATTCAACCAACTCTTATTAAGTTCTTCTTCTCTAGCAATGCTTCTGAAGGATCAGTAGCATATTTATCAAATCCAAGAACTTTGCAATTTTGGGCGAGTTCCATGGTTGTTTTGCCTGTTTTTGTGCAAGCACCATGGGTACATGTTCATCCATATTCAGCCCTTTTATTTACTTTGGTTCTTTTAAGTGCTGGTCTTCTGTGCTTGCAACTTTTGGAAGAAAAATTCTTTGAGGTTGGATCTCTTTTATTGGGTGTCACTGCTAGTTGGTTGGGAGGCTGTCTTTTTTGGGGGTGGTTACGGGCTAATCCTGTATGGCACCTTCCAGTTGAATCCATAGCCTTACCTTTTGCTCTTTTAGGTTTAAATGCACGCTGGAGAATAGGCGCTGGATTTTATTTGGCTTCTTTATTAGGAACCGCTTTGACAGATTTGATGATACTTCTTACAGGAGTGATGAAATCTTGGCCAAAAGTCGCCAATGCTTCTTTGAAAGATGCATCTAAGCTATTAAATGAAACAGCTTTAGATCTTTTCAATATAAAATCTATAATCTTACTTTTGTTAGCTGCTTCATTAATAATTTTTATTGCCTATTTAATGGACAAAAGATCCAAAATAAACTCATCTTTTTCTACAACATGGATAGTTGCAAGTGCAGCTCTTTCAACAACTCTTTGGGTTGATGGATTGTTCTTGTTAACTACCCTTATTCAACCCAAATTTAGTGGCTTAATTTAAATGAATTTTAGAGATCTTTTATGAGTCAGGCTTTGAACTTTACTTCTGATTCTTCAGCGCCTTGGGATGTGGTTGTAATAGGAGCAGGTGCGGCAGGGTTAATGACTTGTCTGGAGTTGCCTTCAGAATACAAAGTTTTACTGTTAAATAGAAATACAAGTAAGCGCTCATCAAGTCGCTGGGCTCAAGGTGGTATTGCTGCAGTAACCCGGAGTGAAGATAGCGATAAAAAACATGCAGAAGATACCTTCAGAGCTGGAGCAGGTATTTGTGATTCCGATGCAGTTCATATGTTTGTTCAGCAAGCACCTCAATGCGTAGAACGCCTTCTTGAGCTGGGGATGGAATTTGATAAAGAAAATGGTTTCCTTGCTACAACACTAGAGGCTGCACATAGTTGTCGAAGGGTTTTGCATGTTCAGGATAGGACTGGAAGAGCTTTAGTAGAAGTATTACAAGATCAGATTGAGAAAAGAGCCAATGTTGCGCATAAAAGAGGAGTAAGAGTTACACAGCTTTTAGTTGAAAATAATTCTTGTTATGGAGTTCAAGTTCTTGATGGACCTTTTTTGCATTGGATTTCTGCTAGGGCTGTTGTAATTGCAACAGGAGGAGGAGGGCATCTTTTTGCGAATACAACTAACCCTGCTCAGGCTTGTGGTGAGGGTATTGCATTAGCTTGGCTTGCTGGTGCAGAAATAGAAGATCTTGAATTTGTCCAGTTTCATCCAACTGCTTTAAAGCTTGAAGGAGCTCCATGCTTTTTAATTTCGGAAGCTGTTAGAGGTGAAGGAGCTGTGTTAGTAGATACTTATGGAAACAGTCCAGTTGATAATTTGGCTGGCAAAGATCTAGCACCTAGGGATCAAGTATCTAGAGCTCTTTTTCAGACTATGCGAAATCAAGGGATTAAAAATGTTGGCCTTGATCTAAAGACTATTGGTTTAGTCAATGCTGAAAAACGCTTCCCAACTATTCTGCAACGTTGCAGAGATCTTGGTTTGGATCCAATAAATCAAGTGATTCCTGTAGCCCCTGCGGCTCATTATTGGATGGGAGGAGTTGCTACAAATTTAAACGCAAAAACAACTGTTCAAGGTCTGTATGCTGTCGGTGAAGTTGCCTGTACTGGATTGCATGGCGCAAATAGATTGGCTAGTAATTCATTAATGGAATGTCTTGTATTTGCTAAAAAAATGTCATCTATTGATCTAAACTCTTCATCTAAAAAATTCATAAAAGGTTTCTTTAAGGAGTCAGAAAAATGTACTTTAGAGTTATCTAAAAATTCAAACCATAAGCTTTTAGCTAATGCTATTAATTCTCTTCGACAGTTGATGTGGAGAGAAGCAGGAGTTGATAGATCAGTAGTTGGTATGAAACAAGCCATTAAAGTTATACGTAGGAATTTTGATGATTTAAATAAAGAGCCACTTCTTGAATTTATTCGTACTCAAAGACATGATAGATGTCATTTCTTTGATGAAAATATTCGAAGAGATGTAAATTTATTGTTAGAACTTAACCATCGACAAATTACATGCTTATTAATGCTTGAAGCTTGTTTATTTAGAAAAGAAAGTAGAGGTGGCCATTATAGAGGTGATTTTCCTTCTTCTTTGCCATATTGGAAATGTCATTCTAGGCAAAAGATAGGAGAAGATATTTCCACAAGACCTGTAAAGTGTTAGAGAAAAATATTAAAAATCAGTAGACCCATTGTAATTACTAGATGCAGCTAGTTCTTGAAGAGATTTCACTCCAGATTCAATTTTCCCATTTATTTCCCATGAAGGAAAGCCTGTAATACCTTTTGCTTCGCATAAAGAACTTTGATTATTTTTTCCATCTTTTGCACATTCAACTAATAATAGTTCTGATACCGCCTCTTTACCAAACATTTCTTTTTGCTCATGACAATGAGGGCACCAATATGCGTTATACATCGTTATTCCCTTTGATGAAAGATGTTTTGCAAGAGATATTGAGGAAGAAGAACTAATTGTTTCTACTGGAGGAGCTATTCCTTGAGTATTAAGAGAAGTTTCTTGTTGGCTAGGGTCTACAGATGAAGACCATATGAAGCCACTTAATAAAATAATTATTGAAAAGATAATTCCTTTAAACATTAAATCTCCAAAGTCCTCCCATCCCCCACCAATTAAAGTTAAAATAAGTATTAATAGAGAAATTAAAGCAGAAAGTACACAAAAAAAACAAAATGCATTAATTTTGAAGATCATTATCCCAAGTAGCAAGAAGCTGAAAACAGTCATGCCACAAGAAACAAAAAATATTCCCCACCACGTATAACGAGACAACTCATTTTTGTTTTCTGTCAGTCCCGGGAAAAAAGGAACTATTGCAAGTAGAAGGACCAATAAATAACCACTAAAACCTGCAAGGGATAAAGGAATGGAATAATTATTTGCTTGAAATATTGTCCCCCATGGACTGTTTAGGACCTTGTCACAACCTTCAACCCCTCCTGGACAAGACAAACTTCCAATGAAACCAAATTTATTTAAAGTAATTGTTCCTGTGTCGATTACGCCAATAGTTCCAAGGATCCCTATGACAATTCTTGTCCACTTAATGCTTGGATCTGTTCGACGTCGACTCTTAAGGCGAGATTTGCCCATTATTTAGTTTGGTTTGTTTGAAACTTTTGTTGATTGGTTGTACCTGAAAAAATTTTTATTCAGGTCTAAAGATTTGAGACAAAGCCTTGTATGTTGAGCTATTTAGATGAGCTTGATTGCACGCAAGGCTTTATTGATGAGGAAAGCTGTTCCAAGACCAACTCCAAGAATTCCAAGATAGAAAATGATTCCCATTAATCCTTTGAATATCAAACTCTTAGATCTTAGATCAGATAGATCTTCAAAGGTGTATTTAGATCAATATCTCTAGTCTTGAATATAGATTTTTTGATTTTTTAGACATTCTTCTGCTTTTTGAAGTTCTCTTCCTAAATAAAGAGCATGATCTGCACTGGTTACAAGTGCTTCCTTAGAAGATTCAGTGAGCTTGATCCCAAGCTCTTTAGCGCTTCTGCCTGTATAGGTATTTATAGGAGTACGTTTCAGGGATCCTTTACATAGGAGTGGCTTCCCTGTCTCTGGGTTAATTGCTTTTCCCATCTTGTCAATATCATTGCTATATTGCTCCACGATTATTTGCTCTGTTGTAGCATTTATCTTGATTATGAAATATCCTTTTGGATCAAGGGCAATAAATCTTTTTGATAGTTTCTCATCAATAATCTTGATTTTATCGCACAAATTGGTTGCAATAGTTTCCTGTGACATCGACTAAATTAAAAATTAGAAATGAATAAGTAAATTGCTTAGATAGAGCATATCTTGCTTTTGATCAAACCTATAGATTTTAATAACAACATCTTAAGAATTTTTTATTGTCATATAGAACCAGCTTATGAAATCAGTAAGAATAAGTGAAGCTTGCTCAATTCATCCTTTGTATTTGCCACTAGGCTCAGATGAATTTGAAATTAAGATATTTCTTTTGTCCATAGACTTGATATTTTTATTTTTTACGGAAAAATTATTATTAATGGAGTTTTATTGGTTGAGTTAAATCATGGTTTTGCCAATTATCAGATCTGTGGAAGAAATAGACTGCCTAAGTTTCTTTGATGAGAATAAAGATGATCTATATAAATCAAGAAAAACTTTCAATATTCATCGAAATCATCTAAAGACGGTTAAGATCAAAAAAACAAGAATTATAAGTAAGAGATTGAAAAGCAGAGGTAACAAACTTAATTACCCAATTGCATCTTAATAAATGAAAAAACGTTTCATTGGTTATTGTGATTTGTGCGTTAATTGGTTTTGCTTTCAAAGCATATTCCCTTTTTTTTTAGCCAAGCGATATAAAAAAAATTGTATTTATTGTGGCTCAAGTCTTGAGTTAAGACAATGGAAGTAATAAACTTTAATTAGCAATAAAGCTTTTAAGGAGTACAAATATGCAAATATTGATTACAATAAATGATATATAAATTAGACCAGGGTTTTTTAAGCTAGCAGGAGCTGTCATTTCAATATCAAAAATTTTAAAAACAGTTTGATCATTCCCATTCTTATAATTTAATAGTCCTTTTGCATACCAAGGCTTTTTGTTTGAATCGTTTTTAGTTTTTCCTTCTTCCATGGCTTTCTAGAATAAATATTTTATTTATTTTAACTAATCATTATTAGAAAATGGTGGCTTTTTGATTTTCAAAGGTAAACCATTATTTATTGAATCTATTTCTCTCAGTGTTAAATCATTGGCTTTAGGAAGCCATTCTCTGATGATTTGATTAATTGTTGGTTCATACCAACGATGCAAGCTCGAATGTGGTTCTGCCAGAAAACCTCTCCTGAGCTTATGATTCCCTCCAGAACCAGGATCAAAAGACTTAATTCCTTTGCTCAATGCCCACTCTATGGGGGAGTAATAACATAATTCAAAGTGTAGATAATCTATGTCTTCTTTGCTTCCCCAATATCGTCCCCATAGAGTGCTTCCATTCGTTATACATAACGACATGGCAGTTGTTTTTGGGTTGTTTTCTTTATTTGCTTTAAATAAAACTACTTTATCCCTATGTTCTTTAGATGATAGTTTCTCAAAGAAAGATTCAGATAGATATTTACTCCCCCAAATACCCCACCTTTCACAATGCTGTTTATAGAAACAATGCATCTCTTGCATATCTTTTAAATTAACTTCGCTCCCAGTGGCAATTGATACTTTTATATTTAATTTTTTTAAATATTGCCGTTCTCTTTTTATATTTCTTCTCTGGTTTGCATTAAAATTTGAAAGATAGTCTGAAAAATTTTTCATTCTACTTGAATACCAAAGACTTTTTTGATTAATCCAAGTGGCACATTTTGCAGCTTCAGCATGTGATTTCCAATTTTGATCTACATAAAGAAAGTTACAGCTTAAAATATTATTTCTAATGCAAAATTTATCAATTTCATTGATCATTAAATTAGTTAATTCAATTTGACTCTCATCATCGCTAATTAAAAAACGATACCCTTCAACTGGACTGACAGGACTCATCCCAATGAGTTTAGGATAATATTCTATATTTAATTTATTTGCTAACTGAACAAAAGAATGATCAAAAATGAATTCTCCATAACTATGATTTTTCAGAAATAATGGAGCGACTCCTAGAAGATCATTATGACGCCAAATAGATAGATAAAGTGGTTGCCAACCTTTTTTTGGTGTAATACTACCAGATGTTTCAAGAGCTAAAAGCCAGCTATGTTGAAAAAAAGGTATTGAGTTATTAGACGAAACATTTTCCCAACTTTCTTGAGAAATTTCATTTATAGATGTATCCCATTTTATAATTAGGTTTTTCATTGCTTATATCTAGATTTTCAGTATATAATAAAGAGTTACTTTCAAATAATTATTTAGATTATAAATTATTTTTTAATTGAAATCGATTTTTTGTTCTAAAATAACGTAGTAAAAACTCATCATTACCTAATGATTTTGATTCTTTAAGAATCCAATGATTTTCATCATTTAGCTTGATCTGGTCATTTTTTAAACTAGTCGGCAACCATGTACATTCTCCTCCTATGATTTGTGGTGTGAAGGTTAGCTGCAGTTCGTCAATTACTTCATCTAGAAAAAATGAGCCTATAAGTTTTGCTCCTCCAAGTAGAACGATTTTAGTTATTCCTTGCTGTGGAAGTTCAGCAAGTGTTTCTTTCCAATGTCTTTTGATTTGTATTATTGACTCATATCCAAATACTTTTGGTTTCTTTTGGCCACTAATTAATATTCTTCGGATTGGTTGTTGAAAGTAAATCCAGTCTTCTGAGTGTTTTGAATTGCTTACTATTAATGAAATAGGTTGTTTTGATTTTCCTGCTGAAAGACGTTGTTTAATTAATTCTTTTTGATGGATTAAACAAGTATTTTGGTGTGTTCGTAAAGTTCCACCGCCCATGATTGTTGCATCTGCCCAGGCAAGGGCTTCTTCTAAAGCTTGTCGGTCTCCCTTGCTTCCAAGATTTACATTGCTTCCATTTTCTATAGAAATACGTCCATCCAGGCTAGTTGCTATCACGAGCTTTACCCAAATTTTTTCTAAACTTTTTTTAATGAGAAACTATTGCCTGAAGTTCTTCTGGGTTAGTTTCAATTAAAGGACTCTCTGTATATACTTCTGCTGAATTATTAGGACTCTCTTGCAAGCGAATTTTATGAAGATTAGCTCCAATTGCTTTTATCGGCATTTTTAATCGGTCGGAAATATGAAGAGCGATATTTTCAGCGGTAGGAACACAGGTTGCAAAATATGGAATATCTTTATTCAGAAATGTATGATCAAATGGTTCAACCACTAAGTCATCTATTAGCCTTTGCAAAGCTGATAAATCACAAATCATTCCTGTCCGAGGATTTATATCACCTCTAATTGTTATATCTACTAAATAATTATGTCCATGACCATTTGGACGGGCACATTTCCCAAAAATCTTCTCGTTTTCTGATTGAGGAAGATCCTCTCTTGCTAAGCGATGTGCAGCCGCAAAGTGTGTTTGAACAGTTAAGTAGGCATTCATGGCATTTCCAAGATAGTCAGCCCAGAGGGTTGGGTTTTCGTATAAACGAATTCCTACAACTGGTAAGTGCGGTTGAAGACGTTCCCAAATAATACGAACAAGAGACTCTGTTGTTGGTAGACAGCCCTCAGGTTTCGAGAGGTCAAATTCAGGCCACACTTCATTTAAGAACCTAAAGTCTAATTGACTTGTGACCTCATTTTTTATTGCATGTTTGACATTTGACAAATTAAGAACCATTCCATATTCATCTAATTGCCCTGCCATAGATACTATTAATTCATAATTATGGCCATGGCCAGGAGCTATTGAGCAAGGACCAAAGGAGGCCGAATTATCATCGGCTGATAATTCTGGCAGCCAATACAAATGGCTTGCGCTGAAACATGCACGCCTTGTGATGACACAGTTCCTACCTTTCCCGTGGGGTCCATGGGATGTCATCTCTTGCATGATTACTCACATCTAAAAACAATTTTACTTAATCTCGTTCAACTTTTGTGATTATGAATGATCAATTGTCGTCTAGTTCATTAAAAGATTTATTGGGAGGACGTAATCTTTATTTAATAGGAATGATGGGATCTGGTAAAAGCCTTACTGGACCTTTACTTGCAAAGGAAATGGGGTATGGATTTGTTGACTCTGATCAGGTAATTGAAAAGGTTGCAAAAAGTTCTATATCTGAAATCTTCGCAAAAGAAGGTGAGATTGGTTTTAGAGATATTGAAAGTAAAGTTTTAAAAGAAATAGGGCAATTATATTCATTAGTTGTTGCGACTGGTGGCGGTGTAGTTATGAGACCAGAGAATTGGGGGGTCTTACATCAAGGAGTTGTGATTTGGATAGATCCAGGACGAAATGAATTATTAGCGAGATTAAAGTTAGATAATTCACCAAGACCAATGCTTAATGAAAATGACCCAATCAGTGCTTTTGATCAAATATATCAAGATCGACAATTGCTTTATAAAGAAGCTGATTTAAAAATACTTGTTGTAGATGAATCTCCTAAAAATGTTGCTTTGAAAATCTTAAATAATTTACCATCAATTCTCATTGATTCGGGGAATCTATCCTCACAGCAAACCACTGAATAATGAAACCTTGCTTAATTTCTAAATTACATGCAGTGTCTAATAAATGTTTAGTTGCTGCTTCTAAAGAAGATTTATCTTTAAGGTCCTTTGGTATTTCATCCATGGTTTTTAACCATTTAAATAGCCAATTAAATGTCTCTTCTGCATTAAGCAATTTCTCATCCTTGCCAGGTTCAAGTACTACAAAGTGATCCATGGCTCGAATTAGAGGGTCTGACATGGCGAAGTATTTTTTAATAATTTTCTTGTGTTTACTTATTTTGACTGCAGTGAGACAAGTTTGGGCTGCAAACAATTTTGAAAACTTTAAATTTTCTTTGTTAATGCAGCGAAAAGAAGAATGGCCTCATTGGCATTTGCCAAGTCCTTTCAAGAAATCTGGCTTTTCTGATGCCATTATTTATCCCGAATGGTTTGAGGGAAATTGGCAAGTTTTTAGTATTGATGTGGTTGATTCGAAAAAAAGTTATATTAATCATCTGGCTCGCTTTAAGCCTGATAATTTAGAAAGGATTATTGCAGATCGAGTTTTTAATTCAGAATCTTTAGCAAGGCAGGTCTTAGGGGATGAATTTCTCTATGTAAAAGAAGATCTTAATACACAAAATCGACAGTTAGCTGTTTTTAAAGGAGATAAGTATTTAGAATCAAAAGTAGTTTCCAGAGAATATAAAATTAATAGTTCTGATACTTTTATTGCTGATGAAATAGTTTTTCAAATATATCACTCCCCTGAAATTACGAAGATTAACGAAGTCGAAACTTTGAGTGAATATAAGCAATGTAATCCCTCAGAAAGCTCAATAATAAATGATACAAATTATTGGATTTGTGGAGAACAATGGCAAGCTATATATAAGGAACCGGGACAAAATTTGCAATCTAATTCTATTCATACAAGTCATTATCAAATATTTTTTATTCCATTAAATTTGAACATGACATCAGATGATTTTCTAATGTATCTCTCCAACAGAAAAGTTGCTCTAATTGAGGATGATCTTTGAATCCAGGACAACCTTTGCCAGCTAGTTTCTCTCCTGCAGAGAGAGGAAAGCGCAAAAGAGATAACTGAGCAGCAATAGCTATATCGGCAAAGCTCATTCTATTCCCAATAACCCACTTATTTTTTACAAGAAGGTTAGATAATTTTTCTAAATTTGAGAAAAGAGCTGACCCTTTTCCTGCATTGAGAAAGACTGATACATCATTAATGACTTCGCATGAGAGACCACTAATGATATTTTGAATTTTTGAAGGCACTTCGTCAGGTAAAAGCGCAATTCTTAGATCAGGATCAATTGCGGCGGCTTGAATTAAAGTATTTAGAACACTTTTAGCAAGTGTTGTATCAGCCCAATTTTCAATTAGATGCATTATGGCTTCTTCCTTGGCATCTTCAGGAATGAGCTTTGGTTCAGGCTTAATTTTTTCTATGTATCGAATAATTGCAGTTGAATTTGAAATTACATTTTCACCATCAACTAATACAGGAACTTGTCTTTGGCCAGATAATCTAAAGATAGCTACTTGCCCAATTCCAGGCGTGATTTCCTTGGTTTGGTACTTTAAAGCTTTTGCTTCGAGTACCATTCTTACTTTTAGACAGAAAGCTGAATGACGGAATTGATTGAGTTCCAACATGACATTCTTCTATCAGCATTAGGCACAGTAGCTATAAAAGAGTATTAGATGGTGATCTGAATGGGTGAATTTTTCTCCAATGTTTCTAGATACCCTAAATATTTAATCACTATTGTTCTTGGAGTTTTTACTGCTGCTCTTCAGCCTTTAGTGCGACGTAGTGCAAATCCTGTTACTGCTGTAGCTTTAATAGGTGCATTAATTAGTGGGGTAATTACTTTTGTGTTTGTATTGCGTGAAATGGTTTTTCCAATATCTCAAATTTAATCATGGCTAATTCAAGAAGGATTCAAAAAGTTGCAGCACTGATTCGTCGTGAAACCAGTCAAATTTTAATTAATCAAATCCGAGATGAAAGAATTCATCAGAGCATGATTACTATTACGGAAGTAGAATTATCAGGAGATTTACAATATTGCAAAATTTTTGTAAGTTTATTTGGAGATGAGAATCAAAAAAATGAAGTTTTATCGGGCTTGGACGCGGCTAGTGGTTTTTTGAAAGGAGAATTAGCACGAAGACTTCAAATGAGAAGGGCTCCTGAAATTGTTTTTAAGTTAGACCGGGGTATGGAAAAAGGAGCTTCAGTTATGCAACTTCTAGGGAAATTAGAACAACAGCGAAATAATAAAGAAAAAATTTCTTTAGATGTTTCCGAAGATTCTTAGATTTCTAAATATTGCTGTTGATTTTATTCATTTAGTGATAGAAAACTCTTATAAATTTGCATATTTGTTTTGAGCAACTTCTTGCCTCTTGAAGGTAAAACGGTTGTTGTGACAAGAGCCGAAGGACAGCGAGGAGAATCGCGGGAGCTTCTTGTAAAACTTGGAGCATCAGTTTTGGATCTTCCTGCTTTAGTTATTGGGCCTCCAGATGACTGGAGACCACTTGATGAGGCTTTAGATGAACTTGAAAGTTTTCATTGGTTAATTTTCTCTAGCGCTAATGGAGTTAAAGCGGTTGAAGAAAGATTGCAGAAAAAAAAATTATCTTTATCAAATCATCCAAAAAGTTTGAAGTTTGCTGTTGTAGGTCGCAAAACTGCTCAATCGCTTCAAGAATATGGAGTTGTTCCAGACTTTATCCCTCCTGAATATGTTGCGGATAGCTTGATTAATAATTTTCCTGTTTCAGGAGCAGGTTTGAAAATTCTTTTACCTCGTGTTCAAAGTGGAGGTAGAACAATTCTGGCAGAATCCTTTAGCTCTTCTGGGGCCCAAGTAATTCAAGTTTCTGCTTATGAATCATGTTGTCCTAAAACCATTCCAGAAAAAACTATTAATGCTTTTCAGAACTCTGAAGTTGATGCAATTACTTTTACCAGTGGAAAAACAGTTTTGCATACGGCTAAATTATTAAATGATTACTTTGGTAATCAATTACACAAGAAATTAACTAAAGTAAAATTTATTTCCATTGGTCCTCAAACAAGTTTGATATGTAGAAAATACTTTAAAAGAGTAAGTCAAGAAGCAGGAAAGCATGATATAAATGGTCTTATTGATGCTTGCATAAAAGAATTAAATTCTAATGAGATTGACGACTCTCTACAAGATCTTTAAATCTATCTATGTTAGTTTGGAGTTCATTTGTAACCATTCCTCCTAATATATTGGCCTCCATTAATCTTGCTAAAACTTTAGGTAACTCATAGGAAATAGTTAATTTAACTAATGTATTTTCCTCTTCTTGATAAAAACGAACACAACCTTTCGTTGGTAGCCCTCCTATAGATTCCCATTGTAATTTTTGAGCTTCTACCCTTTCATTGATCTTTGCTTTCCATTTAAACCGAAAGCCATTAGCGGCTAATGTCCATTCGGTTAAATCTGGCAGAGTTGTTGTATCTTCATCAATAGTTCTTACTGATTCAATCCAAGTCATCCACAGAGGCATTGATTCTAAATCGCTCCAGACACTCCAAACGTCGTGAACTGGTGCTTTGATACTTGTAGATACTGTGTGTTCTAGCCAGCGTCCCATATCAAGCGACCGCAGAGTTTTTTGCTAATTCAATAGACTTATTTAGTATCGCTGAAGCTGCTAAATGACCACTCATAGTTGCTCCTTCCATTGAATCAATATAATCCTGCTTTGTGTAGCTGCCTGCTAAAAAGAAATTTGAAAAAGAAGTTCTTTGAGAGGGTCTGAATTTCTCCATCCCTGGAGATTCTCTATATAAAGAATGAGAAACTTTCACTACGTTTCCCCAAATTAGTTTTAATCCTTTAGCGGATGGGAATAAACCTCTGACTTGTTTATCGGTATGTTTAATAATTTTATCAGTGGATTCTGGTATCCATTGGTCTCCAGGAGTTAAAACGCATTGCAGTAAAGAGCCCATTCCCTCACGTCGATAATCTTCTGGACTGGCTAACGCAAGATCAGCAAAACAACTGAAGTCAGCGTCAGCAGTATATAAAAGATTATTTAACCCACTAGGAGATTGAAGATTTAATCGTGCTGATTCATTATTCATTTCAGTGACCCATCCGTCATATCTCAACTGAACCGTTGCAACTGGGACTGCGTCAAGTTTGAAAATAGATGCAAATTCAGGAAATTTCCTCCACTCCGAAGGGATTATTCTTTTTATGCCTGGCACATCAAAAGCTGCTAAATATTTATCAGCTTTAATTTGTAATTCTCCTTTGGGTGAGACAAGGCTTAAAGAAGTAACTTCTTTTTTATTATTGATTTCATAGTGAATTTCTTTCACACAATGTTCAAGATGAAGTTTTCCTCCTTTGCTTTCGATATAGTTCAAAATTGGCTTTGTTAGCCATTTATGGGGAGAACCTTTTAAAAGATTTAGCTTGGAAGCTTCTGTCTTAGATGCAAACATCATGAAGATGGTCAACATGCATCTGGCTGATATTGCTTCACAATCTATGAAACCTAATGCATATGCAATTGGATTCCACATTCTCTGAATGCTATTTAAGCTCCCTCCATGATTTAGAAACCATTCTTGAAAACTAATTGAATCAAGTTCTCTAATTGTTTGCATGGCGCCCTCATAATCAACTAGCCCTCTAACTATTGGGCTAGTTCCTAGAGCAAGAGCATTTCTTAGTTTGTCTAACCAATTTAGTTGAGGCGTAGTGAAGAAAGCTTTTAAGCCATTAAAGGGGGCCCCTAGTACAAATCGAAAATCCAGGGAGCGAACGTCACCGTCTTTGTTAACAAATAGATGTGTGTGATCTTTTGCTAGCAAATTTTCTATGGCTCCGACTTTTCTCATCAATGCGAATAAATTCGCATAATTGAAAAAGAAAACATGCAGTCCCATCTCAATATGATTCCCTTCTGAATCTTCCCAGCTTCCTACTTTCCCTCCAATGAATGGCTTGGCTTCGTAAATATCTACTGAATAGCCAGCATCCACAAGATCTACTGCTGCCGTTAGGCCTGCTAATCCAGCACCAAGTATTGCAACTTTCACACGCTTTAGAATTTAATTACTTAACAACTCTATGAAAAAGACTTCCTTTTTGGAAAAGACAATATTCCTAATTACTTAATAAAATAATATTTGGAGCAGCACCTACCTTATGACAAGTCCTGATCAAACCGTGGAAACCCATACAGCTCAAGATGGAAAAGGAATTTTGATTACAGAAACCGCGATGCAGAAATTAGCCTGCCTATGCCAAGAGCAAGGAAAGGATAAGTTGCTCCGCGTTGGGGTTAGATCTGGTGGATGTAGTGGAATGAGTTACACAATGGATTTTGTTGCTTCATCAGAAATTCAAAAAGATGATGAACTATATGAATATGTTTTATCTAATGGGGTTTCATTTAAAGTGATATGTGATCCTAAAAGTTTGTTATATATCTATGGAATGCAATTAGATTTTAGTACTGATTTGATAGGTGGCGGATTTAATTTTACTAATCCAAATGCTTCACAAACTTGCGGTTGTGGAAGTTCTTTTGCGGTTTAAGGATTTAACAGAATCTTTCAGCTAAAAAATGTATAAATCCTTTGATTTTAAATACTTTGCTTACTTCTGAAATGAATTCAAATGAAGAAAGTCTTTTTGAAAAGGCTATGTCTAGTTATCAAAGTGGGTCTCCTGCAAGTGAGTTAATTAACGATTTTGAGGAGATTACTGCAGTATCTCCTAATAATGCAGCCGGCTGGACTTGCTTGGCATGGTTGCAATTACTGTGTAATCAAAATGCAAAAGCTCTTAGATCTGCAAGAACAGCGGTAAAGCTCAATGGTCAAGACCCTCAGGCAAGAATTAATTTAACCTTGGCTTTACTTGAGACTGATTCCAAAGGAGTTAGAGAACATATTGAATTTATAAAAAGAGCAATGTTGATTATGCCTGAATTAGAAAAAGAATTAAAAAAATCAATTGAAGATGGACTGCAGCGAAAAAATGATTGGATGGCTTTAAGTAAAGTTAAAAAGTGGTTGGATTTATAGTTTTAATTTCTTTCTGTTGCTGCTTTTAAAGCTTTTTCTAAATTAGGGAATAGAAAATTATATCCAAGTTTTTTTAGACGAATAGATGAAACATGTTGACCTTTAAGAACTACTTCTGCGCCATCTCCTAAGAGTAATTTTAAAAAAGGGCCTGGAACTGGTAAGAGATTTGGTCTGCCTAGGGTTTTACCCAGAGCTGAAGAGAATTCAGCCATTGAGCAAGGATTAGGAGAGACAGCGTTAATGACCCCAGACCAATTGTTATTTAGTAAGGACTTTTCTATGATTTCACAAAGATCAGTGCGGTGAATCCAACTCATCCATTGTTTACCATTCCCTATTGGGCCGCCAAAACCTGCGCGAAAAACCGGTAACATTTTTCCCAAAGCTCCACCATTGCCACCAAGCACAATTCCAATTCGTATAATTACTAATTTTGTTTTACGTGGTTTTTGGCTTGCAATAGTTTCCCACTGATTACAAAGCTTTGAGAGAAAGTCTTTTCCAGCTTTATTTTCTTCATTGAAATAATTATTTTGACTCGTTCCATAAAAACCTATTGCTGAAGCATTGATAAGAACTTTAGGTGGTTTTTTAAGAGTGCGTATTGCTTCAATCAATCCTTGAGTAGTCAAAAGTCTACTCTCTTCAATTATTTTGCATTGAGCTTTCGTCCAGCGTTTTTCTGCAATTGGCTCTCCTGCGAGATTAATTACTCCATCTATGTCATTTAATTTGTCTATGATCTTCGTTTCCTGCCACGTAGATTGTTTTGATGGATCAGCTTGCAAGAAGCAAAGAGTTTTAGACTTCAGTGATTTTTTAAATTTAGAAGAAGGCTTACGACTAATAATTGTTAGATGATGACCGGCATTTAATAAGCGTGGTAATAATTCACCTCCTATAAAACCGGTGCAGCCAATTAGAAGAAGGCGCATAGATCACTTTAATTGCTCTCTTAAAGGTTAATTACTTTATTGCTGTTTTTGCCGAGATTTTCCGCGTAAAAAGATGATTTAACTTATATAGGCCGTAATCTTATGGAATCATAGCTCCGACGAAATTTATGGAAGAGGAAAACCTAGTTCCTAAAAAGGTTCAAAAAAAATTTCGAAAAGGAGATTTAGTTCGTGTTAATAGATTGCTTTATGAAAAGAGTCTTGAATCAGCTGCAAGCGATGAAAGTCCACCGGATTACATATTTGAAGGCCCAGGGGAATTACTAGTGATAAAAGATGAATATTGCCAAGTGAGATGGCGACGGCCTGTGCCAGATGTTTGGCTTAGATCTGACCAATTGGAAGAATGGTCATAAAATTAAACCAGGGTTTCACTAGAATCTAGGTAAATTGCGTCTTTCTTGTTGCAAAAGAGCCCTTAGTTTGTTTGCTTCACGAATCATTTCTTGACCGTCATGTAGATAATTATCTACATATCCCATTGTGTATTTATCAAGTTCATTTAATGCATCTTTTACATGAGAAAAACATCTATAAAGATTAATGGCTAACCCTTCAGCAGAACTTGGTGCTAATTTTGATCTATATATTTGTTCTATTTTCTTTAACTTATTCTGGCTATCTTCTATATAAGAACAAAAAGCTTCCATCAAGTAATCATCATAAGGGTCCCCAGAGAGTTCTTTAATCCTTTCTTTAAAAGGATTAATTACTTGACCAATTAATTTATTTATAGGACTATATACAACTTTAATCCATATTGAAAGCTCATCTTCTTCTTCTGCGACTTTACTTTTTACTGAATTAGCAAGATTATTAGCTTGAACATTTCGCACATTTCTACTTTTTGTTTGCTTGATAAAAGAACTATTGACTTGCTCTTTCATATCAAAAGCTTCTCTAGATTCTAAATCTCCTAATATTTCCCAGGCTGCATTAAGTGAGAGAATAATTTCTTCATCTCCACCTGTGTCTGGATGATGTTTTTTAACTAGTTCTCTGTATGCAGATTTAATTTCTTTTGAGGATGCTTTTGAGTGAACTCCAAGAATTTCATAAGGATTGATATTCATATTATTATTCAAAATAAGAACCTTTATAAATATCCATCACGTCTTGATTGAATGGAAGATATAGAATTGAACATTGAAGTTGATAGATATCTTTCTCCAAAACTTGGCAGGATAACTACAAGCCGTTTCTTATACATTTCTGGCCTTTTCCCTATTTTAAGTGCTGCAGCGACCGCTGCGCCACTGCTGATACCGCTGAGTAAACCTTCTTCTTTTGCAAGCTTTCTTCCTACTTCCATTGCTTCCTCGTCTGATATTTGAATAACTTCAGTTAGTAGATGAGTATCAAGAACACTAGGAATAAAACCTGCTCCAATGCCTTGAATTTGATGATCTCCAGGTTCCCCACCCGATAAAACTGAACTGGATTTTGGTTCTACTGCAATAACTAATAGATCAGGAATTCTTTGCTTTAGTACTCGAGCACAGCCAGTAATTGTTCCACCAGTTCCAACACCTGAAATAAAACAATCTAATTGACCTTCACAGTCACGCCAAATCTCTTCCGCAGTAGTCTTTTCATGAATCTCTGGATTTGAAGGATTATCAAATTGTTGAAGAAGATATGCATGAGGAATTGAGCTAATTAATTCTTTCGCTAATTGAATAGCTCCTTGAATTCCCTCTTTGCCTGGAGTTAGTTGTAATTCTGCTCCATAAGCTCTTAATATTGACCTTCTTTCTGTGCTCATAGTGTCTGGCATTGTGAGTATGAGCCGGTAGCCTTTAGCCGCAGCAACCATCGCTAGGGCAATGCCTGTGTTTCCACTGGTCGGTTCTATTAAGACAGTTTTGCCAGGTTTGATAATTCCTGCCTGCTCTGCAGCTGTAACCATTGACCCTGCAATTCGATCTTTTACAGATGCAGTTGGATTAAAACTTTCCAGCTTGGCTATTATTTCGGCCTTGCATTTATATTCTTCTGGTAGGCGATTTAGTCTTACTAAAGGCGTTCCCCCAACTAGAGAAGCGATATCAGGAGCAATAGGCATAGATCATTGTGAGAAGTTGACCCGGTAACAATTCAATAAAAGACTTGTCAGAATAAAAAAGGTATTTCACAAAACCTGTGTACGTAATCGAGCTTGCTCTTAAGTTGAGCCCTTCCCCATTATCAGTCCAACGCAAAGAGTTTGATGACGCTCAATCTCTTTATAACCAAATTCGAGATTCAATGCTAAAGGAGAATCCATCTTTACTAGAATTAACTTGTGAAAAAATTGATAATAAGAAGATCTCTGTATTAGCCAAGGAGCTATTAGCTGTTCAGATATATGAAAAAACAGCTGCTAGCGGTGGAGCTAAAAGACCAGGCTTTTCTTTGGATTCTTAAATTTATGTCAGCTAATAATAAAATAAGAGATGTCAATAGCAAAAAAGAATCTTTACTACTTTCGTTGAATAAAGTCTGTTTTTGTTGGCCTAACGGTACTAAGGCTTTAGATAGATGTAGTTTGTCAATCGCCAAACCAGGTTTATGGATGATAGTTGGGAAAAATGGAAGTGGAAAAAGCACTTTGTTTAAGTTGATTAATGGAATGATCAAAGCTGAAAGTGGCCATATTTTTTGCTCTCTTAAGTCTTCATTGATGTTTCAGAATCCAGACCATCAATTGCTTTTACCCACATGTGAAACTGATTTGTTGCTTAGCCTACCAAGAGGACTAAAAAATGAACAACGAGGAAAATATGTAAAAAGTTCTTTAGAACAGGTTGGCCTTTCGGGTATGGAGGATCGCCCTATTCATACTCTTAGCGGAGGACAAAAGCAAAGATTATCTCTTGCTGGAGCATTAGCAAGTGGCGCGAATTTATTGTTGTTAGATGAGCCGACAGCTCTTTTAGATCCTTTAAGTCAGAGGTCTGTTTTAGAGATAGTTAGACGATTATGCAGCCGTTCTCAAAACCCTATTACTGCTCTTTGGATTACTCATAGATTAGATGAGCTCAAATATTGTGATGGAGCAACCACAATGGAATCTGGGCGAGTTAGAGATTGGTTTTCTGGTGATGACTTGTTCTATCGATTAAAACAACTTGCAGGACGGTAGCAAATAAGGGTAAGTTCTTTTTGTTTAATCCTCGGTAGCTCAGCGGTAGAGCGGTCGACTGTTAATCGATTGGTCGCAGGTTCGAATCCCGCCCGGGGAGTTTTAAAGGAATCAACCTCCACTCTTATGAGGTTGTTATTTCTTGACGTGCAAGGAAATCAAAGTGAGTTCATCAAAATATTTCTATTTCAAGCAAAAATTGCTTATCAATATGTGATCTTTTCATTTTTGTTCAATCTCTTTCTAAAAAGATTGAATCAAATGAGTTTCTTTTTAGATTAAGAAATTATTCCTTGACTTAATTCTTTCTTCCATTCTTTATACCTTTCACTTAAATTAACTAGTCTTTGAATTATGTTATGATTAACTCCTAGCGAATTGTAGTAGGAGATATAGGAATCTAATTCAGATCTTTTTTTTGTCGATGAATCTAGTTTAACCCAGCCTATTTTTTCATAAATTTTTCTCTTTTTTCCATCTGAATGGTGAGATCTGGGAATTCGCTCATTTTTTAAATACTTTTTTAGACTGCGATTGAATTTTATATTATAATGTTTATTCATACTCGATATGAATGGATAAGGTTCTTTCACAAAGTCTTCAAAGAAAATAAAGAAAGGCAGTTTTTTGTCTGTATAGTTTTTATTTTTTGTGCTATTAAAATATATCTTCATTCTTCTTTCTAGAAAGTCTAATGATGTCTCCCAATTGTCTTGTGTATGATTATCTATTGCTTTCAATCCATCTACTATTGGATTGCCTGTTTGTTTATAATTTAGAGTAAAATTTCTAGGTGAGCACTTATTTTTATATATGGTGTCTTGATTATATTTTAATTGAGAAAGCATATAGATTGGGTCTCTTGCAACTTCAATAAAAATAAGTCTTTCTTTAAAAGTATCTTGAATCAATTCGTTGCATTCATATAAATTATGAGTAACTAGTTTTAGTATAGTTCTATCTGTAATAAAGGGGACGCAATCAGCTCCACCTTTTGAAAATAGCCTTTTAATATATTTGAACCATATTGGACTCCTAAAGATAGAAGATAGATCAGAAGGTCTAATATTGATCTCTCTAGATTGAAATAGGTTATATATAATATAATCAGAAATCATTTTTAAGCTTGTTGATGCAGCATTTAAATTTAAATTTTTAGATAACCATAAATGCGAAATAAGTTCCATTTCCATGCTGTACCGCATATTTTCTACACCATCAATTGACTTAAATACGTTGCAAATACATGTTTTGCCACATCCTTCCCATCCATTTATAATCAGTACTTTATTAGGAAAATTGCTAGATTTAATTATCTCTTTATCATATTCAATTGAATCAATTATTCTCTTTTCTTCTTCCATTTGAATAGCATATATAGTATATAACTTACTATTTAATAACCTCCTCGTCCAATCCTTCTGAAAATATGTCTTGTATTCCTAAAGAATTTAATTGATTCCATTTCAATACCTCACAACCTGTAGCTAGAAAAAATTTTTTAAGAATAAGAATAGTGAAAACTAACTATTCTAAATCATAAACTCTATTGAATATGTCAACAATTTTACTTTATAAAATTACCCATTAAACGTTACTTTTCGTATCTTTATTCGTTTTCATTATTTCCTAATTAATACTTTGCCTTTTCTTTTTAATCATCTTGTAACTCCATAGAATTAAATGGTTTTGGAAGCCGATTATTTATAAGAATAAATTGCGTTTTCAGTATAAAGAATCTCGATTCTTTAGCTCTCAATGTTTTTTGAGGTTGAAGCTAAGACAAGATTTTTTGATATTCATAGATTCTTCTCCAAGTCAGCCTCCTTAGAGTTTGCTTATTTGATAAAACTTAGGCCTGGGATACAGATATTGTTATGGAATGGATTTTGATCCTATATTTCTTTCTCTTATTTGGTTCGATTTTGAAAATAACCTTTTTTGGGGCTCTTTTTAATTTTTCCAGCAGCTATATCTTGAAACAATTTCAGGTATAAATTTGACATTTTCATTGAACTTTATTTGTGATCTTTGACAGACCATTACCTAAATATGAAGACTTTCTAAAGAGAGTGCTGTGTTACTCTCTTTAGAAAGTCTCTATAAACTAAGCCAGATAAAGGCTTTTGAGAGATTCTTCTTATTTTTTATGCTTTTTCTGATTCTGCAGTAAAAAGAAAATCTTGAGAGAATCGTACAAATCTGAT
>CETG01190543.1_pt1 | contig 32579 bp, 30 predicted proteins | sample 361471 | NCBI WGS metagenome assembly CETG01 (sample SAMEA2622696, study PRJEB7988) | marine metagenome | isolation source: saline water (ENVO:00002010), including | reverse complement strand
AGAGGACTGTTCTCCGGCCAGAAGATGAAGACCGATAGGAAGAGGTACAGGTGGAAGGAGCGCAAGTTCCGAGACCGACAATTCAAGCAACAGAGGGGGGGCGTGCTGAAGCATGACCCGCTCCGAGGGAGCACTCAGGCTAAGGGAATAGTAGTCGAGAAGGTAGGTTTCGAGGCAAAACAGCCCAATTCTGGAATCAGAAAGGCAGTCAAGATCAGCCTCATCAAGACTGGAAACCAACTAACCGCATTCGCACCCGGCGATGGCGCCATCTCATTCATAGATGAGCACGACGAGGTTCTCGTAGAAGGTATTGGAGGCAGCAAGGGCCGTTCATATGGCGACCTTCCCGGTGTCAGGTTCAAGGTAATCAAGGTCAATGGCGTATCTCTAGACGAAATGGTAAGGGGTCGCAAGGAGAAGCCAATTAGGTAGGTATCAAGATGACCGAGAATGCGGACTCTCCCATAGCCGGAATAGGAACCATGGTTTTCGGAAAGTGGGACGCAACTGAGGTAACGTGCTCTGACCCTGGTCTGGCTCCCTACATCAACCTGACAACCATAGGGACTCCTCACAGCGGAGGTAGGCACGCAAACGCATGGTTTGGTAAGGCCAAGCTTTCCGTAGTGGAGAGGTTCATCAACAACCTGATGAGAACAGGAAAGTTCTCCGGAAAGAAGCAACACTGCGTCAAGGCGTTCGAAGCCGCTCTAGACTCAATGAACGAGAGAACGGGGGAGAATCCTCTTCAATCATTCATAGATGCTATCGTAGAGGCTGCACCATGCGAGGAAATAACCAGGATAAAGCTGGGAGCGGTAAGTACCCCCAAGGCAGTCGACTCTTCGCCCAGCAGACGACTAGACATTGCTCTAAGGAACCTGTCCATAGGTTGTGCTACAGCTACAGCGGGGAGCAAAAGAACACTCACTCAGGGCATCGTGAACGAAATCACAAAAGCAGCCGAGGGGGACGTTGGCGCATTCTCTATAGGTAAGAGAGAGGAAATAGAGAGAGTAGCTGCATCCGCCAGATGATCCGTGTTAGCTCTAAATCAGACCACTGAGGCATATTATGCCACCTTCACAATTGTATTTATGAACCAAAGTCAGGTCGTCGCACCTATTGAGGAATAGAGATGGGTCGTAAGGAAGACAACATCAAGCGTGCAACAGAGATAATGCATGATAGAGAGCACATCAGAAACATCGCCATCGCTGCTCACATTGATCACGGTAAGACGACGCTTTCTGACAACCTAATTGCGGGCGCCGGGATGATGTCAGAGGACCTCGCGGGCAAGTCAAGAGTACTGGACTTCGACGAGCAGGAAAGTGCACGTGGAATCACAATCAATGCCGCCAGTGCCTCAATGGTACACAGCGTAGATGGGCAGGATTACCTGATCAATCTAATTGATACTCCAGGACACGTCGATTTTGGTGGGGACGTGACTAGGGCCATGAGGGCCGTTGATGGTTGCATAATCCTTGCATGCGCTGTAGAGGGCACAATGCCCCAGACTGAGACAGTCGTTCGACAGGCTCTGAAGGAGAAGGTCCGTCCCGTTCTTTTCATCAACAAAGTGGACAGATTGATTAACGAGCTCCAGATTGATGGTCCGGAGATGATGACTAGATTTGAGAAAATCATTACCAAGGTCAACAAGCTCATTTCCACATATGCACCTTCGGATCTCAGTAGAGAGTGGCAGGTATCCGTTCAGAAGGGGACCGTAGCATTCGGCTCCGCGTATTACAACTGGGGAATGTCAATCCCCTACATGCAAAAGAGCGGTCTTAATTTCACGCAGATTTTCGAATACTGCCATAATGACAATCAGAAGGAGTTAGCAAAACTCGCACCGGTTCACACAGTTCTTCTTGACATGACTGTAGAGAAGCACCCCTCTCCCGTAGTGGCTCAGAAGTACAGAATACCCAACATTTGGCAGGGAGACCTTGAGTCAGGTGTCGGTAAGGCAATGATTGAGTGCGATCCAGACGGTCCACTTTCCCTCATGATTACCAAAATCTGGATGGACCCTCATGCGGGTGAGGTTGCCGTAGGTAGGGTTTACTCTGGCAGGATTAAGCATGGAGAATCAGTTTGGGCTATTGGGGCCGCTAAGGCAGAGAGGGTTCAGCAGGTTGGAATGATGGTCGGGGGAGATAGAATCGCTACATCAGAGGTCACTTCGGGTAATATTGCTGCAATCACAGGAATTCGTAGTGCAGCTGCAGGAGTGACCATAGCCAGGGAGGAGGACGCAGCTCCATTCGAGGCAATTAGGCATATTTCAGAACCAGTCGTCACTGTTGCAGTTGAGCCGAAGTCGATGAAGGACCTCCCCAAGTTCATTGATGCCCTCAGGGGCCTAGCAAAGGCAGACGCCTCATTGGACGTCTCAACCAACCAGGAAACTGGTGAGGCTTTGTTGGCAGGAATGGGTGAACTACATCTAGAAATCACGGTATATAGGCTCGAAGAAGAGCAAGGCATCAAGGTCAAGGTCAGCGAGCCCATTGTCGTCTACAGGGAGTCCGTTCAGAGCACAAACACTGGAAGTCCATTTGAAGGCAAGTCCCCTAACCGGCACAACCGATTCTACATTGAGATTGAACCTCTTCCCGATGTCGTCGTCGAACAACTCAGGGCCGGTGAATTCAGGGATGGAGCAGTCAGAACTAAGGATGCCAAAGAAGTCGGGGACAAGTTTGCCGAGCTTGGCATGGATAAGGATCTGATGAGGAAAATTTACGCTATCAACGGGACAAACGTTCTAGTCAATGACACAAAGGGTATTCAGAACCTTCACGAGACAAGGGAGCTAATTATTGAGGGTTTCAATGATGTATGCAAGAAAGGCCCCGTTGCCGACGAGCCCTTGATGGGCGTGATGGTTAGGCTAGTTGACGCCAAGCTTCACGAAGACGCCATACACAGAGGTCCCGCTCAAACCATACCCGCAGTTAGAAACGCAGTAAAGGGGGCATTCATGAGATCTAGGCCGGTAATCTTTGAGCCTATTCAAAAGATCCAGATCGACTCACCCAACGATGTAATCGGCGGAGTCACAAGAGAGGTTTCAACGAGGAGGGGTATTATCGAGGACATGCCAGTTGAGGATGGAGTTACTAAGGTCATAGGAACAATACCCGTTGCCGAGACTTTCGGCTTCTCAAACGACATCCGTGCTGCCAGCCAGGGAAGGGCAATTTGGAACACCGAGAACGCCGGATTCGTGCACCTACCGCCAAATCTCTTCGAGAAGGTCACGGCTGAGATCAGAGAGAGGAAGGGACTCAACCCAGATATTCCAGGAGAATCCCATTACCAGGATTGATTAGTTTATCCTGACTAGCTGGAAATCAGTAAGTTCCCTGAGGACGCTCAGAGCTGATCCGTCAGGAACCTCGTCCAGACATCCATGTGCAATGGCGTGGTGATGCATCGCTCTATTCTTCGCGTACTCTATAGATCCACTTTCATGCAATTCAGCCACAGCTTTCGATAGCAAATCGTCAGAGCAATCGCCCGATCCATAAGCCTGTGAAAATGCTGGCATTTCATGCCCACAATTTAGGGCATGGATCGCAATCAGGGTCTTTTTACCCTGGACGATATCCGAACCGGCTGGCTTTCCAAGAGTCTCTGTATCTCCAGTTATGTCAATCAAATCATCCATCAGCTGAAAACAAAGCCCTAGATTCAGCCCCCACTTCTTCATGTTATCAACCGCTTCATCCGATGCACTTGCAAGTATAGCTCCCGTTCCAGCACACGTTTCAAACATCACGCTCGTCTTGCCTTTGATCATCTCGATGTATTCATCTTCCGAAACAGAATCCCTAGTTTCGAACGATATATCCTCCTGCTGACCGCTAGCAACATTTCTCACCATCTCTCCAATGGATCTCACTAGGAAACCAAGCTTGTCCTGTCCTATATGGGGGGACTCTGCGAGAATCTCAAATGCGACTGCGAGCATCGCGTCCCCCGCATTAATCGCCGTAGAATCGTCATAAGCTACATGCACTGCTTCCAGTCCCCGTCTGATTGGATCTTCGTCCATCAAATCATCATGCACAAGGGTGAAATTATGAATGATCTCGATCGATGCACCGAGAGTGTAGTGCCCCTCATGCGCCTCACCTACAGCTTCGCCTACCAATCTAGGCAATGTGGCCCTCAGCCTCTTGCCACCCCCGGTGAACAGGTGCTTCATGGCCCCGTGCAGCCTCTCTTGTTTCATTTTACTGAGACTTTGCATAATCACTTTCTCGACATTCTCACGGTGGCTGCCTATCGCCATCATTAGGTTCTGTCCGGGGTCTACCGGCCGACCATCCATTGTGACCTCACCGAAGTTAACAACTCCGTCAACGGCGGGAACATCATTGAAATTTGGATAATGCTCTGCTAGGAACCTATTCCATAGAAGCCTGAACCACGGTGCAACAACCTCTCCTTCCCAAATTCCTGAGCCAGAAAACATGCCCTCAATTTCATCTCCCTCCAACCACCTGTGATCCGATATTTCGTTTGGATTAGGATTCACATCAATTGAGTCCGTAGTAGCTATCAATACGTGATCTACCTCTCTCTCAATCCAGTCTTCATCCCATCTACACTCGTAAAGGAATGATCCTACGTGTCGGAACTCAATCTTCGAAATATCACTCTCGGAAACTCCTAGCTCCTGAGAAAGCTTCCTTTTCGCTGCATTGATAGCTCCCTCGGCAGGATCACCATTCTCACCAGGTATATCCAGAGGGTGACTACAACATGAGTTTGCCCAAATAGATGGGAAAGTGATTTTGTCGTGAGACCTCTGCTGCACTAGCATTTTTCCTTCCCCATCAAACATTATCACACTGAATGCTCTGTGCAGAATCCCCTCCCCATAGTGACAATTTAATTTCGAATCGGAACCAACCTTTCTGTCCGAACTATCGACCAAGATGCACATTTCAGACATCATCTCAGCCTGAGAGCTGTCTTGTCCGCTAAGTGCCCCATCATGACTCGCCATAATTCCCGGAGGAATCGGCAACATATAATCGAAATCCACCATTAGGGCAATATCTTCGTTCCTATGGGCAATAATCCATCAACGACAAGGTCAACAACTCTGCTTGGCTCTCTCCCGTCGATAAACCAAACATTGGGCACGTGCCTAGCGATTTCGGCGGCCCTCCGGGCCTTGAGCTCAATTCCCCCAGTTACGTCCTCTTCCGTGTTATGGAATGTTTCCGCATCTATCCCGGGTGACCACACATCTAGCAACTCCGCACCATCCATATTTGGTGGCATATCCATCATTCCAGGCGAGTCCCCTAGAAGAAAAATGGAGTATTCCACTCCTGGAATCTCAATTGATAGTCTCGCCATAAGGTCATCACCTGAGAGTATTCCAAACTCAGAATGATCATCCTTCTCGACAACGTCCCCGAATGTGACCATAACCTCGCTTTGCGACGACTCGATAAATCCCTGCAAACTACCAGAAAAATCAGAACCGGTGCCTGTCGCCCAATTGGAGGGAGGGAGTGATTTACACTCCAGGCCCCTGCCTTCCAAACTTCTCATGACGAAACCACACAACTCAATCATGTCCGCACGTACTTGGACTACTGCTCCCCTCTGCTCCTCGGAAATCTCTTCCTTAACCCCCTCGGAAAGGCCCCACTCCTTTGCTGTGAGATGTCCAAATGATCCTGCACCATGAACTATAATCACAGAATTCCCCTCTTCTATTAGAATTGATACCATGTTTGAGAGGGAATCAATTACTCCCATCTTCACCGACTTATGTTTGGATTTGTCAGTAATTAGGCCACCGCCCATCTTGATAACCACTGTACTGCCCATTTGCTCACTTATCCGAGAAGGCCAAATGATTTGGGTTCTCCTACTCAACCAATACACACAGGGTTCATTTCAGTATGTCCTCTCGCACCCATATGGCCGAGCCCAATGATATGGAAAATTTCCAGAGATGGCTACAAACACAACTTTCCATGACTTCATCCATTGATGACCCAGTGGACAGGGAACGTAGACGATTACAGATCGAGTCTGCAATAAGAGAGGCTATTTCTTTCAGAGAATCCCTGAAAATCCTCGAAGAGCTTCAAGTCTCCCCTCCTTTTGTAAATTCAGAGAAATCTGTTAGGAGCATCTCTGAGCCCCAGTCAACTAATTCGAGGTCCGATATCACAAGGTGTCCAATATGCGACTCCGAAATTGAACAAGATCTCGGCTTTTGCACTGTTTGTGGCGAAATGAGTTAGTTACTCTTCTTCCCACCTTGCTCTCGCGGCTTCGAATTCTGGGTCATCATCAGGCAAAACACTCAGGTATTCCCCCGAGACTGAGTCGGCAAGATACACAGTCACTCCAGCATGCCATATCGTGTCGCCGGAGGCCACCATTCTTGCAGTGTCGACTTCCAATAGGGAGGGGCTAGAATGGTGCACATGTCCGGCTTCGGCCGCTGCCCTAATGGTAGCCGATAGGTGAACATGGGACCTTCCACTAGGAGAAATCCCAACTTCAATCAGATTTTCTGCCTCGTCGGGCGAGCACGGGTAGTATAGGAGAGGGGGAATATTCTCAGTGGGAAGGTCCAACTCTATCTCCAAGCTATGCCCATAAGTTGCTCTCATCATATTCCCTCTAACTTCGTAGCGCCCCTTAGGATCAGTTTCCGAGATGGCTCTGAAGTGGTGAGGCCTTAGCCAGTGAAACCTTCTCTCATTGGACTTCTTGAACTGGTAGATTATGTCCTTAACATCAATCCAGCCATTGATGTCCATTTCCAGATCAAACTTCTCCGGTGCGTGCCTGAGAACCAGAGCGAGCCTCCTAGCTATCGTGTCTCTTTCGTTTCCCCTCATTATGAATTTACCTTCCGAGTTGCAAGCCGGACAAAGGTCGTCATCGGAGAAATATCCATGTGTACTGCACTCTCTAATCATTGTATCAGCCGTTCGAGATGCAATTATTTGATGAACCCCTCGGTTGAAATTACCAATTATCCACTTACTCAACGGTTATGTCCCTGATATTCCCCGCGATACTGTGAAGGCCGTAATCGTTGACTGGATGAGGACTCCGTTCCACCGTGCCCACAAAGGAAAGCTAGCCAACGTCAGACCTGATAGGATGCTAGGGCAAATCACCCGGCAATTACTTTCCAGGGCCAGTAAACCGGGTGGGATACCGATATACAAATCGGATGGAAGCCCATTCATTGACGATGTTCTAGTTGGATGTGCATACCCAGAAGGAGAGCAGGGCTACAACATAGGAAGGATATTGTCTCAAATCACAGGTTTTGATAATGCTGAAACCATCCCAGGTGCGACTTTCAATAGGCTGTGCGGCTCTTCAATGCAAGCTATTCTTACTGCAGCAGCACACATAGAGGTCGGATGGGGAGATTGCATCCTTTGCTCAGGCGTGGAGTCAATGAGCAGGGTCCAAAGAAGAGGCTTCAATTGGAGCCCTGATCCTGAATTGGAGAAGTATTCTGATGCATATGTGAATATGGGAACTACTGCTGAGAACGTCGCTGAGAAGTGGCAGATATCAAGAGATGAGCAGGAACTATTCGCCTTGAATTCGCATATTAAGGCCAGTGAAGCAGCCCAATCGGGCTTTTTTGACGATGAATTGGGATCTGCCTGGGATCCCCATGAATACGACTCCTCCTATGTCCAGATTCAAACTGATGGTTGTATTAGGCCCGATGCGAACAAGGAATCTATGTCTAAATTAAAACCTGCCTTCAGTGACGACGGCACTGTAACGGCAGCTACTTCATCGCCGCTCACAGACGGAGCAGTTTCATTGCTTGTATGCAGCGAGGATTTTGCAAAATCCAACAATCTCCAACCGCTCGCCCGCATTGTTTCCGGTGCTGTAACCGGGTGTGACCCCGCCTTGATGGGCATTGGCCCTGTCGAAGCCACTAGACTCGCGCTCTCAAGGGCAAATTGGGACATAGATTCAGTAGACATCTTCGAGATCAATGAGGCATTCGCATCACAATGCATAGCGGTAATTAGGGAGTTGGGAATAGATGAGGACAGAGTCAACATAGACGGAGGAGCACTGGCTTTAGGACACCCACTTGGGGCCTCGGGGGCCCGGATTACTGGAAAGGCTGCCTCTCTTCTTCAAAGAACTAATTCCAATCGCGCAGTTGCCACAATGTGCATAGGCGGGGGCATGGGAATCGCTATTGCGTTAGAGTCCCCCTGACAAGAAACCCACTACAATTGGGGCACGTGTCACCGATACTCAACTCACTTGGAATCACAGCCAGGATACTGTGACAGCTGGGACAGGATGCTAGAACCTCCCCTTCGTTCAGAATCCCTCCTGTGCCGATAGTGCCCCCCTGTCCAGAATACCATTGCATGAAAGCCTCGCTCCTGAGTGTCCGAATTCTACGGACGGAACTCATCCCCAGTAGGATATACAATGCTCCATGGAATAATTGACCCATGGAGAACATCGCAACCCCGGAAATTCCCAATGTAAATCCACACATCAGAAGGAATGATGACCCTAACCAAGGCCCTGGAGAGCCCCTTGATTTCAGGGAGAATGCTGCAGCAATTCCCACTGGAATAGTCAATAGAGATAAAACGATTGAAGAAATCACAGAAATCGTTACTCCGTACTGGAGTAATGAAACAGCTAGCAATAGAATTAGCATCGTCATAACTGAGATGAAAACTACGATATTTCTGAGCAGTCTTTCCATACTCAATGCCATCTCCGCCCCTCCATGCATGCGACGCACTCATGAATCACACGGCCATGCGGTGCATGTGAGCAGAGACACGGGAGTTACAATCGCCAGTCGGTGCCTAGAGGGGCGAAGAATACTTCTAGCCGTTACTGGAGGCATAGCAGCAGTAGAATCCGTAAAGCTGGCTAGGGAGATTAGAAGGCATGGAGCGGAAATCTCGCCAATGATGTCAACTGACGCAACCAGGGTAATTTCCCCTCTGGCCTTGTCATGGGGATCGGGAGTGGACGTAATTACAAATTGGGAGCCATCCATGTCCCAGTTGGGTAGCTTTGACGCCATACTAGTAGCTCCTGCTACAAGGAACACTATCGCCAAGCACATTCATGGAATTCTAGACTCTCCAATTATGATGGCATTGTCAGCATCACGCGGCAATAATACTCCAATATTGTTCGTACCTTCCATGCACAATGATTTATTCGACGACCCGGTCACTGAAGACCTCCTCTCAGAGATAACAAAGACTGGGGCTAGGGTCATGGTCGACGATAAGTCAGAGGGGAGAAGGAAACAACCGGATCAAGTATCGATTGTTGCAGAATTGTGCCACATGTGTAATTCATCCTTACCAGGAAGGCGTAATGTGGCTATCACGTTGGGAGCCAATAGGGCACCAATAGACTCGGTCAGGGCAATTCAAAACGCCTCTTCCGGAAGAACCGGTTGGGCCATAGCAGAGCATTTGCACAGAATGGGCCACAATGTAATATGCATCGCAGGAAAGACATCGGTACGCCCAAGCTTCAACATGCCGGATGTCCGTGTCGACGGGACCCCCGGAGGGATGCTCAGAATCGCCAAGGAGGTTGCTTCCACTGGCCCTAGGCCAGATGTATGGATTCATGCCGCTGCAGTCCTCGACTACTTCCAGGAGCCAATCAAAGGCAAGAGGCCTAGTGGTAAAGGTAATTGGACTCTCGAACTAATTGAGGGGCCAAAACACATTTCCGAACTTTCAGAATTGACGAAGGGATCCTTCAGGATCGGCTTCAAGCTCGAGGTTAACTCCTCTGAAGAAGACCTAATCAATAGATCGATGGAGCAGATTTCCAGATATGGTGTTGATGCGGTGGTGGCAAATGACTTGCACGATCTAAGTGGTGATAATTCACCCCGTTGTCGAATTGTTATGCCCGATGGCACGTTTTCCGTTATTGATGATGAGATGTCGATGTGTGACTCAATTGAGTCCTTAGTTTCGCTACATAAGCTGTGATAGATGCGAATAATTCAAGCCACGGTTATTCTGGGTCGGTACCATGGTAGGGCGTGGCAAGGCCAAGAGGGGCATCCCCGCCAAGTCGGACTTCAATTCATGGTATCCCTCAATTGTTGAGATAGCTGACCTGGTCGACAAGAGATATCCAATCAAGGGAATGGATGTATGGAAGCCTTACGGATTATCCGCTATGACTTTGATAGACGGCCTTGCAAGAGAGCAGATGTCCAAGACGGGACACTCCGAATACAGGTTCCCATTACTCGTACCAGAGGACCTACTGGAGAGGGAGAATAAACTGGTCTCCCGTCTAAAGGCAGCCAGAGCTGCCGGTATCGACCCCTCAGAACTGAGGGTTGATGAGGAAGATTCCGGATTCAAGAAGGAGGTATATTGGGTTACGCACGGCGGTGAAAATGAACTCGAAATACCGATGTTTCTCAGGCCAACGTCCGAGACTCCAATGTATTCCATGTTCTCCCTATGGGTCAGAAGTCACGCGGATCTGCCTTTGAAGACATTCCAAATTGTAAACACATTCAGGTATGAGACGAAGCAGACTCGCTCGTTCATCCGGGTCCGGGAAATCCATTTCTTCGAAGCACACACGGTCCACGCCACCGAGGAGGATGCAACAGAACAAATCAATGAAGATGCAGACATGGTCCAGAGTATTCTTCATGATCTATGTTTACCAAGTATTGTCTCTAAGAGGCCAGTTTGGGACACGTTCCCAGGTGCTTGGTATACTATGGCGGCAGATGTTGTCATGCCCAATGGAAGGACTCTGCAAGTAGCAACTTATCACCACTACAGGGATCAGTGGGCAGGAGCATTCGATCTTTCTTACGAAGACTCGGAAGGAAACTCCCAACTATGTCACCAGACAACATTTGGAATGTCTGAGAGACTACTTGGCTCAGTTGTAGGAATGCATGGAGATGACCAAGGTCTAATCATGCCCCCTTCAATCGCCCCATTCCAGGTAGTTTTGTTCCCCGTTGCTGTGCATGTCGATGAGAATGTCTTACCTGCGATAAGGGGCTTGGCGGACACTCTTGTTTCTGCTGGATTTAGGGTCAAATTGGATGAACGTGATGTAAGGCCTGGAGTCAAGCATTATGATTGGGAAATTAAGGGTGCCCCTATCAGACTAGAGCTCGGCCCTAGAGACCTTGAGTCAGGAAATTGTGTTCTTTCATTGCGCACCGGGGGTAAAGAGGAGGTCCCAATCGAAGGCATCTCTCAAACTATCAGTAGCAGGTTAGAATCAATCTCGGATGAGCTGAGGAATAGATCCTCAGTACATATCGAATCCCTGATTCGTCCATTCCCGGGAGTCATTTCAAAGGGGGATACATGGGAACTCGTCGGCGAAATTGAGGACGGGATAATCTACGAGATGGCCTTTGACGGAAATGACTCTGATGCCGAGGTACTGGAAAAGCTAACGGGTCTTGCAATATTGGGAGATTGCGACGAACCATACTCCGAACCTACCCCTTGCGTAGTAACGGGAAGGCCGACTACCAGGAGGCAGCATCTTGCTAGGATGTACTGACTCACTTCTTCCTTAGCATTAGGCGCAAAGTCGCCAGACTGAATAGCATCAACAGCGCCCCATCAATAACACCACCAGTGCCCGATTCACCCCATGATTCGATATCGCTATACTCTGGTAACTCCGACCACAACAGCCTAGTGTTGTCATCGCAATTGGGTAATGAATCATCGTTTACTGCCATAACAATGACATCGCCCACGGTGCCATTGCTATATGCAACAGCAACTCCCTCTAGACTCAGAATTGATAGATATGTGTATGGAGGAGTTGAAACCATCCAATTTTCAGTCTGGATCCTAACGGTCTCGCCGGCCGTCCAGCTAGACCCACCTTCATCCACAACATCATTTGAGCCATTTTCGGATATGACCCATGAAATGCTGTAGTTTGATGTCAAATTCATTCCAGTCACAGTCCACGAAATCAACAGGTTCCCATCATTGACTGTGGCTGATGATGAGTATGTCAGCTCCTTTGGCCCGACCTCGTCCTGGCATAACGGAACATAGCTACCGATACCTATGGCGACGTTTGATGCAACAATGGATAGACACAGAAGACAAATTACAATTGAGAATAACGGCCTCCTAGGCCTTTCCAACTCCACTCCCCCATCGTCCTCGGCCAAATCTTCGCCCTCGGGAATTTCTACACCTCCATTACCGTTCGATACAGATATCCCATACGCCTTCGGTTTAACCGGCTTTTTGACACCCATCTCCTCTAGGGCATCTCTACCGTATATCCTCTCGGCCATGGAATAGAGGCCCGGATCGCCCTCAATCTCTGATGGATCAATTGATCCGTCAAGAAGGCCTTTGAGCCTCTCCGAGTCGCTCATATTATGCGCCCCCCTATGCATACTTCATCAATCAAACGCTAGCATGACCTAAATCGAGTCTATTCAGACACTGTTCACTATGTCACGAGCATTTGCGGCAATCTCGTTCCTAGTTAGGCCCATGAATCGCATCAGTTCGGAGCTTCCGCCACTTTCTCCAAACCTGTCTTTTACCCCAACCATTCTATGTGGTATCCCACCTGTGGTAGAAAGATACTCTGCCACGGCACTACCCAGACCACCGATAATAGAGTGGTCTTCTGCTGTGACGATTCCTAGGCAATCCTCTTTGACGCGATCTAGAATCTCCGTGTCTAGGGGCTTAATTGTGTGCAAATCAATTACCCGAGCGCTAATCCCCTCCTCTTCAAGCAATTTAGCTGCCTCCATTGCCTCTGAAACCATCACCCCACATGCCAGTATGGCAACATCATTCCCTTCCCTTAGTAAGAATCCCTTGCCAATCACTAGTTCCTTGACTGTCTCAGCATCATACATTCTCGGAGTCTTATTCCTTGCGGTTCTTGTGTATGAAGCGTTACCATGATCCAGAAGTTGCATGGTTAGCTCCTCGGCCGAGAGATCATCACAGGGAGTAATTACCGTAAGTCCCGGTATCGTCCTGTATATCGCCAGGTCCTCTATTGACTGAGCGCTGCTTCCATCGGTTCCGGTATGTATCCCCCCATGGCTACCACAAATGTGTACTGCTAGTCCCGGTCTAGAAATCCCGTTCCTGACTTGTTCGAAGGCACGTTCGGTGAAAATAGCGAAAGTGCTTGCGAAGGGAACCTTCCCCGAGGAAGCCATCCCTGCGGCAACCAGCATCATGTTCTGCTCCGCAATTCCCAGAGAGACTGTTCTTTCGGGATACTCGGCTCTAAACAAACAGGATTTTGTCGATTTCCCAAGGTCAGCTTCGAGTACGACTACTCTGGGATCTGCAGACAATCTGAGCAGGGCGGACCCGTAGCCATCCCTAGAAGCCCCACCGGCAGATGGAGCACTCATGATAATTCCTCCAATGCCATTTTCAGTTCCTCATCGTCAGGAGCCTTGCCATGGAATGACGGGTTATTCTCCATGAATGAAACTCCCTTGCCCTTTACCGTATGAGCTACAATTGCTGATGGGCCCGAACCCATGTTAGATGCCCAATCCAATGCCTCGACAATTTCATCCATATTATGGCCATCGATCTCCCTTACATTCCAACCGAAGGCCTCGATTTTAGACGCTACGTCGCCCACTTCCATCTGTACATTTACGAAGTCATCATTTTGGATCCTATTCCTATCCACTATGAGTTTCAACCCTGACACACTATGGAAGTCTGCCGCCATCAATGCTTCCCATATCTGCCCTTCCTGAATCTCACCATCTCCCACCATGACCCAAGTTTCTCTATTGCTGGAGTCCATCCTGGCTGCCAATGCACATCCAAGTCCGAATGATAGGCCCATGCCAAGGCTTCCGGCGGAGAAATCTACGCCATCGGTCCACTTCATGTCAACATGTCCTTGGCATACTGAACCTAGCGTCCTGAAGGTCGACAGGTCATCCTCATTCAGAAAGCCCATTTCGTGAAGAATGGAGTAAACCGCCGGACTGGCGTGACCTTTACTCATCACGAATCGATCCCTATCGTCCCATTCCGGCTCACTTGTCTTGAATCTTAGTCGAGTCCCATAAAGAGCCGCGATTATGTCAATAGCTGATAGTGAACCACCAGGGTGTCCCGCGCCAGCACTGTGGATCATTTTCACTATATGCTTCCTACAGTTATTCGACAGTACTTCTAGCTCTGGGATTGACAGGTTCCGGCGTCCCGCATTCCCACTCATGTTGTTCCTACTGAATCTAACTAATGATAATTTCCGGACACGAAACACACCCTATCAGACAATTCTTATCACATGCCTCTCAGTGTCGATACACATGGCAGCGGATATAATGCCGCTCTCAGGAAATCTAGATTGGCGTGAAAAGCTATCCAAGATGACCGTACCACTGCCAGTATCATCCGACCCGTTGGCCATGTCATGCCTCAAATCTCTAATCGAGAATGGGAGGGTTTCCCGCGAACAAGGAATCAGATTATTCGAAAATCCATCCCTATCATCAGTCACTTCTCTGGCAAACATGGTGAAGAAGTCTAGATATGGAAACAATATATTTTTCAATGAGAATCTCCATGTAAATACAACCAATATCTGCGTCTTGGCTTGTCGCTTTTGTGCCTTCAGGAAGGGCCCAAGGCATCCCGATGCCTACGCTCTAGATATAGACGAATATCTGGGTAGAATCAGGCCCTTATCATCCTCCATTGACGAAGTTCATACAGTGGGTGGCCTCCACCCCAATTGGGATGTCGAGGATTATTGCAGGCTGTTTTCTGCTACCAAATCAGAATTCCCCGATATCCATATCAAAGCCCTCACGGCTGTTGAGATCAAACACCTCTCGAAAAGATCCTCTTTGTCGGTAGAAAATACCCTGTCAATGCTTTCAGATGCCGGCCTCGACTCCCTTCCCGGCGGTGGGGCCGAGATACTTGTGGATCATGTCAGAGATAGGATCTGTATGGGCAAGGAGTCCTCCCAGGAATACCTGGATATCCATGCTATCGCGCATAATATTGGCATGCCGACTAACTGCACAATGTTATTTGGGACAGTCGAAACAATAGAGGATAGGGTTGAACACCTCATCCGACTTAGGGAACAACAGGATTTTAGCAATGGATTCCAGTGCTTCGTACCATACCCCTTCCTTCCCGACAAAACAAGACTGCCAGACGCGCAACTAGCAACGGGGAGCGAGATAATTAGGGTAATTTCAGTCTCTAGGATTATGTTGGATAATATTCCTCACATCAAGGCATACAGGATGAATATCGGGGACAAGCTCTCATCACTGGCTCTTACATGTGGTGCGGATGATATCGATGGAACCGTCGGCCACGAAGAAATAATGCACGTTGCTGGTAGTTCTACAAGGCTCGACACGAGTTCTGACCAACTAGCAGCATTGGTTTCATCTACTGGCTCTACGCCAGTAAAAAGAAACTCAAATTACTCCATATTCGAGATATATGCCTCCAGCAATCCATCGTTTTCCAGAGTTCTGCCCCAGATAGCCCCAAATTAGGTCAGGTGCAATTAATGAGTTGGGTAGATGTGATTGGAAGGGTTTCATTCTCCAATTGCGATCCGATTTTTGATGGAATTGATGAGAAGTGGTCAGTACTCCCGGCACCGCCTGCATGGCTAACTGGCCACGTACTCAGGAAGGATTGCCTTACTGCGCCTATACCCGCAGCCGACTACGCCTTGCACCATGAAGAACTATTCCTCCTTCCAGATCTGGGAATAGTGAGTAGTGGAGATGTAGGGTCAGTACTTCTTTTCGGATCAAGGCCCCTTGAAAATATGAGAGATATCGCACTTCCGTCAGATTCCTCGACATCAAAGGTACTGCTTAGGTGGGCGCTCAATAACAGGGGACTCGATCCAAAATTCGTCGATTCTGGGCCGGATATAGATACAATGCTGGAGAAATGTGATGGAGCATTGCTAATTGGTGACCGCTCTCTTATGGCGTCAAGAAAATATCCAGATTTGGTAAAACTAGACCTAGGTCGAGAATGGACTGAATCTACGGGATTACCCATGGTCTTCGGAGTGTTTGCAGCTAGGCGGGACTCACCCCAGACTCACCTCCTCAGGGCATACGGAGACATGATCTCTCAATTGGAGAAATTTGAATCAGATGACTCCTGGAGAAGGAGTGTTATTTCTAGATCATCTGAGAAATTGGGATTCCCCTACGATAGAATGGATGACTATTTCCAGCGAGAGGTTAGGAATAGAATGAATGACAGGGATGTAGAAGGATTGACGACATTCCTGAAAATAGCTTGTGGGATGGAAGATAGCCCAGTTTGGGCATTTCATTCAGAATAGTTGAGCCTCTTACTAGCTACCCATTCTAGCAGATCCAATGCGACCTCACAAGATTCAGCTACAACAACGTCCCTATCGTCTTTGAATTCTTCAAGGACTCCTAGAGCCTTCCTATCCCCTATTGCACCCAATGCCTCGGCCGCTTCATGTCTAACCATGACGTCCTCTTCCATGTCCCTCAATCTTTCAATTAGGAATGGCACTGCGTGTGAATCCTGCATCTGCCCCATTACATATGCGATCTCGTGTTTCAATAACGCGGATTCGGAAGAAAATGCTGCAGCCAATGCCTCGATGGAGTCATTTCCGCCTATGTTCCTCAATGCAAATAGTGCCCTCATCCTCTGAAACATACGCTCTTCCTCATCACATATAGTCTCCCTCAGTCTAGGGACATTGGAATCACCACTTGGAGGAGCGGGATCAACTGAATCGAACTCACTCATTTCTGGCTTGTCTCCCGTCATTTACTCACCTGAACCAACGAATTTTATTGAGTCAACATCCAGTGTCTCTCTGACCATACCGATTCTTTGCCCCTCCTTCAGAAATAGTCGTATCGCTTCCCTCCCGTCTTCCCCATAGTCTAGAGTCCTTTCGTTAACATACATGCCTACGAATTCCCTATTCGTATCATCGTCTATGCCCCTGCCCCAAGCTTTAGCGAATTCAAGGGCCGCAGACGGATTGGCTAGAGAGTGCTCGATACTATTTCGGACGTCTTTCGTTAGAAGTTCGCACAACCCCATTCCAAGGTCCTTCCTCACCACATTTCCACCCAGTGGAAGTGGTAATCCAGTCCTCTCGTTCCACCAAACTCCAAGATCCATAACAAGCTTCACTCCCTCGGACTTCCATGTAAGTTGACCTTCATGAATTATCAATCCCACATCATATCTTCCTTTCGAAACAGCAGGAAGGATCTCGTCGAATGGGATCACCTCTACGTCAACATCCCCCCATGCTAATCTCAATGCTAGATATGCGCTGGTCCCTAGTCCTGGTATCGCAATCTTAGAATTTTTTGCCTCTTCAATCGAAATTTCTCTGTTTGAAATTAGCATTGGGCCATACCCCTCTCCCATGGACGCACCACAGTTCATGAGGTGGTACTTATCAGAAATTTCCGGGTATGAATGGATGCTTACGGCGGAAACTTCGTACTCTCCCAAGAGTGCATGTTTGTTTAGAGTCTCGATGTCAAGTAGGACGTGATCATACTTCCTGCCTCCCGTGTCTATCGCTCCCGTAGTCATTGCGTGAAACATGAAGGCGTCATCGGGATCTGGAGAATGGCCAACTCGGTACACTCCCATCCCATCATCCATGTGCCTTCGGCATAGGCCGAATAGAAAATTCCTTGCCTCTCGAATTGTGCATGGCAACAGTGAATAGACAACACTCTGTCCCGGATTTGTGCCTGACCCGACCAAACTATCCACCGCTACTGGCCAACTTGGCCCTATTTGCGCAGTTACAGGTATAGCACTGACCTTTTCAGAAGCTATCGTAGTAGATGACCAATTTGTTTCCTATGAAGCGTACCTCGAATTGACAGGCAATGAGTCAGCCACAGATTCCAAGGAAGTCCCTAATAGCTTAGTCCTAGATTAGATGCACATGTTCATGTGCTAGTCTACATCCAATGTTCCATGGCATCCGGATGGAGTAGGTTCGCTCTGAGATTTAGCGAATACTACCAGTCACTATCAGTTTCAGACATATGGGCGCCCCCAAGGCTTAGGTCGAGAGAATGGATGTTCATCCCTTGGGGTAGCAAACCTCCTGATAGGCATAGAGCATTGCCAACAAAGAACGATCTGTTATCTTACCTTCAAACAAGAGGGCCCCACTCATGTTTCCACAGCACTGCGTATTACGAGGACCCCAGTCAAAGGAAGATGTCAGAGAAGGGTTGGCTGGGTGCTGATTTGATATTCGACCTTGATGGAGACCATCTTCCCGGTGTTTCTGATAATGACTTTCCAGGGATGATGGAGAAGATTCAGGAACAGGCATGGAGTCTTTGGAATGACTTCCTGCAACCCGAATTCGGATTCAAGGAGGAGCATGTTCAGACAACCTTCTCTGGACACAGAGGTTTTCACATACACATACGCGATCCAGCATATCTGCATTTAGATTCAAATGCGAGAAGGGAGCTAGTGAATTACATCACTGGTGTTGGAATTGACGTAAAGTCCATTATGGCAGGGCCTGACATAGGTTGGTCAGACAGAATCGATCTAGGATTCGACGGAGTCATAGAATCACTATCATCAATCTCATCCTCCAATGAAAACACAAAGGAACTAGTACGCGATCTACACTCAAGCCTCAAATCAAGAAATTTTAGTTGTTCTGAGGAATTAATCAAGAGGTTGGCCGATGAGTCATCAAAGGGAGGCAGAATCGATCGGCTTCGCCAAGATAGGAGCAGGTCAGTTTTCACGACAACTAAGCTAAATGAGACGTTCTGGGAGCTGGTTAAGGGTGCCCCACTGGCCGTCGGTGAGACGGATGAGAACGTTACTGTTGATGTGAAGAGGGTAATTAGGTGGGTTGGGAGCCTCCATGGGAAATCCGGATTGAGGGTTACTGAGTTTCCGCTTGAGCGATTGGAGCCCGGTACCTCAGTATCATTTGATGCACTATCCAGCACGCACGTTTTCAGCACACAATCGTCTGTCAAGGTCGAGCTTGTTTCAGATGATGTGACCGCCAGAATTGCTGATCAGGAAGTTTCCGGCTCCACCGGAGAAGTATTTCATGTACATGAGGCCATGGCCACATTTTTGTCCCTCAAGGGGTGGGCAAGGACTGTAGAATGAGCATAACACACTAACCTATTCACAGAATATTGAATAGTGTAGAGTTCCGGATTCGTTACGGTGGGGCATATGCCAGACGACGAAGAAACCGAAGGTGGGCCTTCAGGGATGCCCCTTCCACCCCCCCCTCCTGGCATCGCAATGCCCCCTCCGCCACCACCGCCACCTCTCCAAGATGAAGCGATTGAGAGCGCTATTGACGAGACGCCTCCTCTCCAATCATCTTCGAATGATGAAGAAGAGTCCGAGTCGAACGACTTCCAAGCTCACTGGGAAAAAAGGAAGCTTGATGATTCAGTCCAATCATCTGAAAATAGGGATAGTATGTATGGCCATATAGACAGAATTTCATCGGGTCAAGTTGGCACTCTATTGGATCGTTTTTCTGATAGATTCGGCTCCGAACTAGATAGAGAAATTATCGTGCTCAGGAAGAAGCAGCAGCAGGATATGTTGGCAATCAAGCCAATAGTTGAGCTGATCTCCGCCCCCGAATCCGATGATGAGGAGATCGAAGAGGATGTGGACGACGAGTTTCCGGAGTTTTTCTCTATCGTCAATGAGCTATTAGGGAACATGCCTGAGGAATTCGTACAGGACTTCATTGAGTCAGATTCGTTCGAACTATTTCAGAATGTGGGCGAAGACCCATCAGGCTGTGATCAGGATACTAGGGGTGAGTTTTTCACTATGATCAACTCAGTTCTCGGGGACCTCCCTGAGAGTGATATCAATGATTTCGTTGCTTCATCGGGTTTCCAGGTATTTCAACGGATGAGTGAGCTGTACGGAGAGTGATTACATGGGTCTATTGGAGAAGGCAGGAAAGATTACGGACGATAAGACGAGCGATGAGGAAGCACCTGCTGCAGTGCCCGCAGCTGTAGTTCTAGAGCCCGAACCAGTCGCAGTTAAGCCGAAGAAAGAGAAGAAGGCAAAGAAACAGAAGAAGGCAAAGAAACCGAGAGCGAAGAAGCAGAAAAAGCCACGATCCTCAGTTAAGGAACTGCCTGACGGTTTCGAACTAGCAGGTCGTGGGAGGAGATCACTGAGATTTTTCGTAGACTTCACAGTCAACTTCGGCCTAATCATAGGATTGGTAATTTTCGGACTGGTATTGACATATACCGATATCACATGGCCACTAGTCTTGGTTTTACTATTGTCGATATTCAACATGGTAGTTATGCCGATTCAGTACAAGAGTTCTATGGGCAATGTAATTTCGCGAACCACGTTCATCAATTCTCGCGGAGATTCTGCGATTTTCCTTTATCACATGTTGAAGAACATCAACATCCCAGCCTACCTGATATTCTTTGGAGGCCTTCTAATAGCGATATCCGCTGGTACAGTATGGACTACAGCTACTAAAATCACAGTCGGACTATCTATTGCAATTATTCTAATTCCGTTTTTGGACTGGATTTTCCGAAGGCAGAGGAAGGACAATCTGGGATTATGGGAGGTAGTCTTTGGCGGAGTGTGGCTAGTTAGGTCCACTGAGACTACCACCGATGGATCGAAGTTCATGAAGAGGCTAGAATCGATGGCGCAGTATGCTGAGACAAAGGGTTTCGTTGATGACGAAGAAGATGAGTCCTAGTTCACTCGCTCTCCTCTATTCTTTGCTTAGCTAACTCACGCATATCTTCATGGTGCATCCCGACGTCAATTCCCGCCTGATCAGACTCGTCGATGATCTCAACACCCAATAGGGTCTCGATAACATCCTCCATAGTAACCAGGCCTTCAGTTCCTCCAAACTCATCCTTCACAATTAGAATCTGAGTTTTGTTCTCTAGGAGTACATCCAATGCACGATCTACAGAATCATTGTCCCTGCAGGTGATTACCTCTCTAGATATCTCCGACATTTTCCTATCGTACTCGTCTACGGCCGCTCTGCGCAGTATCTCACTCCTTAGAACAACCCCTCTTACATCGTCAATTGTATCCCCGGTTACCGGCATTCTACCGTGAATCATTATGGGTAAATTCTCCATAACATCGGAAACAGTATCGTCCGCGTTCACAGATGTTACAACTACACGCGGCGTCATGACCTCACTAACTAGAATCTCCCTTAATCTCAGTAGGTTATGAATAACTGTCTCCTCGTCCTGTTCAATTACATCGGTTTCTTCGGCAATATCCGCCAATACTGACAACTCATTCCTGGTTACTGTTTCAGTCTCAACATCTGGTAAAAGAGACCTCGTCAATTGAATCGGCTTCACTATCACCCACAGCAGCACCATCATGGCATTCAACGCTCTTGCTGATGGTATCGTTAGCTTCCTCCAGTACAGTGCACCTATGGTCTTTGGTAGGATTTCGCTAAGTAGCAGTATAGCCAGTGTCAGGATGGCTGCAGCGACGTGAACTATTGTCCCTCCTCCGAATTGAGTCTGAACCTCTGCACCTACGCCCAATGCACCAACCGTGTGCGCGATCGTATTCAGTGTGAGGATTGCTGTAAGCGGCCTCTCTGGGTCTTCCTTCCATTCGCTCCATCTTTCACTAATGGAGGGATGTGTGTCCTTGAGTGCTACAATATGGCCATGCGTAGTTGAAAGGAGAACGGCCTCAAGAATGCTGCATAGGAACGATGCCCCTAGTGCAAGGGACGCATACGCAATGATCAATGTATAGTCTACCAACTAGATTTCCTCACGGTGATTTGGGCGCGAATAACACGTCACTATCAGTCACGATTGGCTGCTCCCGGACCGCTTACGACCGATTGCGACATAAATAGGTGTCTAACCCCTAGAGTCGTGTCGGATGGAGGATATGTCACCATTTTCATGGCGTGGCCATATGTCAATGCCCCGTTACACTTGGGACACGTCGCGGGAAATTGCCTTCCAGCCGATATACAATATAGATACGAGAGGGCTAGAGGTAGAAGGGTTCTGATGTGTAGCGGCTCAGATGAGCACGGTACCCCGATCACCCTTACTGCCGAGCAACTAGGCGTTTCCCCCCAAGAAGTAGTGGACGAGTATCATGAGATGGCCCTAAAGTCACTCAATGACCTCGGTTGTTCGTGGTCTAACAATGTGGACAGCAGAGGAATCGAGTATGGCGGTACTCTGTACAATAGGACATCCGATAATAGACACAAAGAACTTGTGAGGGAAGTCTTCTCTGACTTGCTCGATTCCAACATGCTCTCAAGACAAACCATGGAACAGTATTGCTCGATCTCCGACGGTGTTGTAAGGTTCCTTCCAGATAGATACGTTGAGGGCACGTGCCCTATTTGCGAGGCCTCGGGGGCAAGGGGAGATCAATGCGACGAATGTGGCTCGACATATGAGGCCCGTGAACTGATTAGACCCGTATCCAAATTAGATCCAGACGCCTCTATTGAGGTTAGGGATACCGAGCACCTATTTTTCAGACTAGATTTGTTCCAAGATAGTCTAGAGTCGCATGCTTCCCTCAGGAACGACGTCTGGAAGCCCAACGTTCGTTCTATGACAAAGAATTGGCTAAACATGGGCCTTAGGCCTAGAGCCGTCACTAGGGACATAGACTGGGGAATAGAGCTTCCAATAGAAGGTGAGGAGTGGACATCGAAGAGAGTATATGTATGGTTCGAGGCTGTCCAAGGATACTACACGTGTGCAAGGATATGGTCCGAAAGATACGCTAGCTCCAATGGTCACCCAGACGGGGACAATGCGTGGGAGAGGTGGTGGAAGGTTTCAGAGGACGGCCAAACTCCGAAACACATCTACTTCATGGGCAAGGACAACATTCCATTTCATACCGTTATCTGGCCTGCAATAATTATGGGAATCAACGCTACTCGTTCAGGACGTCCAATAGCCCATATTGAGTCACCTGGCGACATGGCATTGGAATCAAACGTCTCATCAAATGAGTACCTGATGTTGCAGGGGGGCCAATTCAGTAAAAGTAGGAAGCATGCGGTTTGGTTGCCTTCATTCCTCGAAAAATACGATGCAGACTCCTTGAGGTATTACCTATCAATAAACATGCCAGAGACACACGATACGGATTTTAGGTGGGAAGACTTTGTTGATAGGGTAAATAATGAGCTGATTGGAACATACGGGAACTTCGTTCACAGAGTCATGACACTAACCCATAGACTATCAGAAGATGGATCGAACCCGCTTTCCACCTTCGACGACCCGGAGGCGCATACCAAAATTATCGAAGAAACGAGAAAAATCATCGACTCTGCTATTTCCTCAATGGAGAGGCAGAGATTCAAGGAAGCACTGAGGTCTATAATGGGAATTGCACAGATTGGAAATGCGCTTCTTCAGAATTCAGCCCCGTGGAAGTACATTGGCTCAGATGATTCGGAAGATCGAACAAGATCCCTTTCTTCTCTAGCGATGGCTTGGAGGCTATGCAGAACTCTTTCAATTCTCACTAGGCCCTTCATGCCATTTCAGTCAGATAAATTATGGTCAATGCTGGGGGAGACTGAAGAAATCGACTCCATGTTATGGGACGACTCCCTTGATGTCGAGGGGAATCTTATGTGGAATCCGGAAAAACCCAATCCATTGTTCTCAAGGCTTGATTTAGACGAGATTATTGCGGACGAGAAGTCGATAGTTGAGGACAGTAACGTCAATGACCAAGAACTCGCCCCGAAGAGTGGGGATGATTACATAGAGTTCGAAGATTTTCTCAAGGTCAAGATGAGAACGGGTAAAATTACCTCTGTCGAGGACCATCCAAATGCCGACAAGCTTCTAGTAATCAAAATTGAAGACGGACCAGGAACATCAAGGACCGTTTGCGCGGGACTGAAGGGAATATACCAAGAGTCCGATTTACTCGGACTAAACGTAGTGTACGTCGCCAACCTCAAGCCAATGAAGCTCAGAGGCGTTCTATCGGAGGGTATGATACTAGCAGCCGATGACGGGGAGGGCAATGTGAGGCTCCTTACACCCGATGGAGAGATCACACCCGGATCTACAGTTCGTTAGCCGGCCTATCGAAGAACTCCCACTGCAATTCAGATAGTTCTTCGTTGCTCTTGGCGTCCTTGTATGCATTCAAGGGCTCAATATTCAGATTGAAGAAATTGTCCCCATAGGGGAATGATGAAAGTATCTCCCTTGCTTGCCTCTCCCTTCCAAGTATGAACAATGAGGCAGCAAACGCCTCGGATGTAGAAAGCCTTCCAGGTTTACCCCACGAAACTGGATTTGCAGCTAGAAGTACAGGCAACGTCCTACCTTCCAATCTAGTGTGTCTACTAATGGCTTCTACAGACTCCTCAATCCTCTTCCAAGAGCAGTCTAATGCGACAATCGATCCCCCTCTATCTATTGATATTTTATCATCTGGACCCATCAATTTACCACTGCTGGGATCCAATAGAAATCCTCTTTTTGGCGCTCTTCTAGCGTCAAAATGTAGTATTGCGCTACCGGCTTTGGCCATTCTCCTAGCACTGCATTTGCGTGGGTCATCCTGATCTAGGTGGACCACATGCAATGGCACGGGTTCGTCATTCACGCTTGCTGAGGAACTCATCCAATGCATCTCCTATAGTCATTCCACGACCGCTTGGTACGTTCACCGCTCGTTCCATTTCTTCTTCCGCATCCACAAGTATCGTAATTCCTAGAGCCTTCTCAATTTTCATAGCAATAGAATCAGACGGTACAATACCTCCCTCAACCTTCTGGATATCATTTAATCTGACGTTAATTCTCTTTGCCAACTCCCTTTGCTCCCAGCCCCTGGAAACCCTAGCCTTCCTGACTCTGAGATGGAAATCAGGTGCAATTTCCTTCTCAGACTTCATCGATACATTCCTCTCAATAGTATTATTTTGGACAGTTTGAGTAGCTTTAGGCTGTTTCTGAACATACCTCTCTAAAACTAGCATATCATTGGAGTCAATACAGCGTGAGCAGCATTTCAGTCTGGCACCGGAGACCTCGGCCAGAAGGGTCGTGACACGGTCGGCCCCGCACATCTCGCACGTTCCCATGGCACCCACTAGGGCACATACGTCATATGGATTGGGGTGAAAATATGAAATCTGAATGCCCTGTCACGGTGTCATGGCATCAGAGTCCGATAGTCAACCCACTGAAGGTCAGGAGTCATTGAAATACTCCGTCAGGAGACTCCAGTCAGAGATTAGGGAGCTGTCGGAATCAGCCCACCAACTGCTTACCGAGAAAATGGTCCTTGAGAACGAGGTTGCACAAGTTAAGAAAAGGGCAAACAGGCTTGAGGAGGAGATAAGAAATCTCAGATCCCCTCCTATGATCATAGGTTACGTTCAGGATATCACCGACGAAGGAGCAATTGTCAGAAGTTCTAATGGGACTGTCTTTCTTGTTTCCGTGAATAGCATGATAGACTCATCTAGGCTGGTTTCTGGAGCGAGGGTTGCATTGAACCAAGACACGCTTTCTGTGATTGAGATCCTAGACGATTCATGGGACCCTCTAGTTGTTACAGCTGAGATTATTGATAGGCCAGATGTGACATTTGATGACATTGGAGGCCTAGATGATCAGATCTCTAGGCTCAAAGAGACAGTAGAGCTATCATTTAGAAATCCGGATGCATTCAGAAGATTCGGTATTGAACCGCCAAAGGGAATACTTCTGACGGGAAGCCCTGGTACCGGCAAAACTCTACTGGCAAAGGCTGTTGCTAACTCAACAGATGCTGTGTTCCTCGGTATTGTAGCATCTGAGCTAGCACAGAAGTATATCGGTGAGGGGGGAAGGCTTGTCAGGGAGCTATTTGATCTTGCAAGAAATAGGGCTCCTGCTATCGTTTTTATTGACGAATTGGATGCAATAGGGTCCAAGAGGCTAGATACAGCAACATCTGGTGATAGAGAGGTCCAGAGAACGCTGATGCAATTACTCGCTGAATTGGATGGATTCGAATCTCTTGAGAATGTCAAGGTCATCGCTGCTACAAACAGGCCTGAACTACTTGACGAGGCGTTACTCCGTCCAGGGCGATTTGACAGGATAGTCGAGGTACCAATGCCGGACGAAGAGGCCCGTCTGGCTATACTAGAGGTACATACATCCAATACGCCACTAACTAAGGGCGTGTCATTGGAATCCCTGGCAAGGAAAACCGAGGGTTTCAGCGGTGCTGAAATCATGTCTCTGGTTACTGAAGCCGGAGTTACCGCAATTAGTGAGGGGAGGAAGAAGATTTCAAAATCTGATTTCTCCAAGGCCCTAATTGCTGTCGAAAGAAACCTGGATAAAAATTCCAATATTTCGAACCAGAGACTGTACGACTAACAGTAACCCTATTTCCCACCCCTCAATCGCGGGTCGTGAGTCGCGCCCTTATCGAGTGTGTGCCGAATTTTAGTGAGGGTAGGGACCCGTCCGTAATCGAAAGGATCACTAGGCCCATTATAGAGGGAGATGATGTTGAGCTTCTCGACGTTGATATGGGTTATGATTTCAATAGAACCGTAGTAACGATGGTTGGTGAACCCGAGGCTGTCCTGAAGGCCGTCATTGACTGCACCGAGATAGCTGTAAATTTGATTGATATGAGGCACCACACAGGGGAGCATGCGCGTATGGGGGCAGTGGATGTGGTCCCATTCATACCGCTTAGTGGTACCTCAATGGATGATTGCATCGCTTTATCCGAAAGATACGCCCAGGCAGTTTCCGAGAAATTCGAGCTTCCCGTTTATCTGTATGCAGAGGCAGCAAGAGAAGAGGCTAGAGTCAGGCTTCCCGATATTAGAAAAGGGGAGTATGAAGGCATGGGGGAGAAGATTAAATCAGAGGGATGGAAGCCCGATTTCGGACCTAGTACATTCAATCCATCAATGGGCGTTACTGCAACAGGTGCTAGACAGGTTCTTATTGCCTACAACGTGAATTTGAATACTGACGATAAGAAAATTGCTAACTCTATAGCATCCAGAATCAGAACTAGCGGAGCACTAGTCAAGGATGAAAGTGGCGCCAAGGTCATAGGAGATGATGGGAAGCCACTCAGGACCCCTGGAATGTTCAAATCTCTGCAAGCAGCTGGATGGATGTTCGATGAGGACACAGCCCAAGTTTCCATGAACTTACTGGACCACAATGTAACTGGTCTTCACGATGTCACCGAGACAATCAGATCCGAAGCCAATAAACTGGGCTATTCGGTAACATCTTCGGAGCTAGTTGGTCTTGTGCCACTAAATGCCATGTTGTCCGCAGGAAAGAAATATCTGGCCGATTCAGACGGTGCTGCCGATAATGAGCTAGTAAATGCCGCTATTTCCGGACTTTCACTCGATAAATTTGGTGAGTTTGATCCCCGAACATGTATAATCGAATGGGCAATAAACAGAGGTGAGTGAGATTAACGACGGCTATACAGACATACTCAACAAAATTGCTTCTTCGGACCCCACTCCGGGCGGCGGCTCTGTTGCTGCATTGACCCTTGCTCATGCACACGCTCTCGCGCTGATGGTATCGAGGTTGACATTAGATAGGGAAAAATGGGCAGATGGACACGCTTCCGCGGAAGATGTTATTGTACGGTCCGAGGAAGGAATTGCAGCGTCAATAGATATGGCAAGAGCTGATGCTGAATCTTTTGACAGGGTGATGGAGTCGTTTAGGCTACCTCGAAATAATGACGACGAGATAGAGTCCAGAAAGAAATCCATTAGGGCGGCGACAATAGGCGCTGCAAGATCCCCACTCAAAATCGCCGAGGGCTCTCTTCATCTTCTAATCTCTATTGTCGAGCTAGCGAAATTCGGTAACTCAAATGCTCTGACTGATTTGGCTGCCTCTGCCGAGCTGGCCAGGAGCTCTTTCGTCATTGCTTCAATGAATGTGAAGATAAATCTTGACTCTATCGATGGAGAGGAGTGTGATTTGATCTCATCAGAGCTATTCGCTATAGAAAACAACGTCAACAAACATCATGCCAAAATCATAGGCATCATTGATGAGAGGCTGGGATGGTAATGGCTGACATTAATTTTTACGGGATACCCGATGAATTGCCAAGTGCTCCAATTATTGACGACGACATACCGCATGCCCCTCCAAGGCCCCAAGTACTGAATGACGCAGAAAGAGAGCTCGCAGTCAGAAATTCATTGAGGTATTTCCCCAAACATTGGCATTATGAACTAGGAAAGGAATTTCTATCTGAACTAGACAATCTTGGCCATATCTACATGCATAGATTTAGGCCTGAATACAAGATGTTCGCCAGGCCAATCAACGAATACAATGCAAGATCCAAGAGCGCAGCTGCAATAATGATGATGATCCAAAATAATCTAGACCCTGAAGTAGCTCAGTTCCCGCATGAACTTGTAACCTATGGGGGAAACGGTACTGTTTTCCAGAACTGGGCTCAATACCGATTAACTATGAAATACCTCTCTGAAATGTCCGATGAGCAGACATTGGTTATGAACTCCGGACATCCATTGGGGTTGTTCCCTTCATCGATATCAGCCCCAAGGGTAGTAATCTCCAATGGCATGGTAATACCGAATTATTCTTCCCAGATCGATTATGAAAGAATGAGTGCATTAGGGGTTACACAATACGGCCAAATGACGGCTGGATCATACATGTACATTGGCCCCCAGGGAATTGTACACGGTACCACGATCACCATTCTTAATGCATCGAGAAAATATCTCGGAATATCACCAACAGAAGGCCTAGGAGGAGTTTTGTACGTCACATCGGGATTGGGTGGGATGTCTGGTGCCCAGGCTAAAGCTTCAGTAATCGCAGGTGCTGTATGTATTATTGCAGAGGTAGATAAATTTGCAGCATCAAAGAGGTACGAGCAGGGCTGGCTCTCGGAACTCTATGAGGAGATTGGCACAGTAATATCCAGGGCTAGGGAGGCTGTTCGGAATAGGGAAGCTGTCTCAATTGGTTATGTTGGTAACATTGTTGATCTTCTCGAAGCTCTTATTGATGAAGATTTGACGCCCGATTTGGGTAGTGACCAAACAAGCTTACACAACCCATGGTTGGGGGGATACACGCCTGTAGGATTCACGTATGATCGGGCCAAAGAGCTGTTATCTAGCGATCCCGTAGGATTCAAGGAGCACGTTCGTAATTCTCTCCGAAGGCACTCCGATGCCATCAACATGCTCTGTTCTAGGGGCATGAGATTTTGGGACTATGGGAATGCATTCCTGTTGGAGGCAGGCAGGTCTGGAGCTGATGTATTTTCCGAAGACGGTACGTATTCTTACCCTTCATATGTAGAGGATATTATGGGGCCCATGTGTTTTGATTATGGTTTTGGCCCTTTTAGATGGGTATGTACCTCAGGAAAGCAGTCCGACTTAGAAATGACCGATAGTATCGCGATCAAGGCTCTAGAGGCTCTTATCGAGGACTGCCCCGAAGAGATAGTTCAGCAGTACAGGGATAATTTGAGATGGATACAAGAAGCCGGTAAACACGATCTTGTTGTTGGGAGCAAGGCTAGGATACTATATTCAGATGAGGCCGGAAGAATTTCCATTGCTAAGGCATTCAATGAAGCTGTATCGAATGGACTAATCTCCGCTCCCATAGTCATTGGTAGGGATCATCATGACGTTAGTGGTACTGACAGTCCATTCAGAGAAACTTCGGATATATATGATGGGTCAATGTTCACATCTGACATGGCCATACAAAATTTCGTTGGCGACTCTTTCAGGGGTGCGACGTGGATTAGCATTCATAACGGTGGAGGCGTTGGTTGGGGTGAAGTTACAAATGGTGGATTTGGGATGGTCATTGATGGCTCAGAAAGGTGCAAGATGAATATTGAGTCGATGATTTCCTGGGATGTAAATAATGGAATCGCTCGAAGATCGTGGGCACGAAATGAAGCAGCAAGATGGTCAATATTCAGGGCGATGGAAGCCATTGATGATCTTGAGGTGACGATACCGAGTGATGTAGAAGATTCATTGATCAAGGAGATATTTGATTCTCGATGAGTCTATTTGCGATACCCCCCGGCGTGTATCATGCGCGAGTTGTCTATTGACGGATTCAATCTCACTATAGAGGACGTCATAGACGCTAGCAGGAGCGATGTCACAGTGACTCTCTCAGAAGTTGCGATGGGACGGATGGTAAAATCCAGGGCGGTAGTCGAAGACATTGTGGAAGGTGATGAGGTAGTATATGGAATCAATACTGGCTTCGGCGCTCTTTCATCTGTAACGATAAATTCTGAGGACCTCAGGTCATTGCAGGAGAATCTCATCAGAAGTCACGCCTGTGGAGTCGGCGAGAATATGGAGTATGAGCATGTAAGGATGATGATGCTAATCAGGGCAAATACGCTATGCCGTGGACAATCAGGTGCTCGTCCCGTCGTAGTTGAGACGCTAATTTCAATGATTAATGCGGGCATCTGTCCTGTGATTCCGAGAATCGGCTCACTCGGGGCATCGGGTGACTTAGCCCCACTATCACACCTAGCCCTTGCTCTGATCGGTGAAGGAGAATGTGAGATTATTGAAAATGGGGAGGCTGTTGTCACAAGTTCAGAAACTGCACTAAACATGTTTGGAATTACACCTATCGTCTTAGAGGCAAAGGAGGGGCTGTCACTAATCAACGGAACTAGCCAAATGTGTGCATATATGTGCGAAACGATCAGTAACATGGACATGCTAATGTTCACTGCCGACCTCTCAGCAGCATGCTCTGTTGAGGCCATTATGGGCTCTCATATTCCATTCGACAACAGGATTCATGACTCCAGACCCCATTGGGGGCAGGGGATTTCAGCAGCTAGAATTAGGGAAGCTCTTTCTAATTCAGATATCAACGCATCTCACATCGATTGTGGAAGAGTTCAGGATGCATACTCGTTTAGATGCGTTCCGCAAGTACACGGGCCAGTAATTGACATGCTAAGAGAAGCGAGGAGGATTACTACAATCGAGATAAATAGCGCTACTGACAACCCCCTGGTATTCAATGGAGATGGAAGCATTCTATCTGGCGGTAACTTCCATGGTCAATATTTAGCAATGAGTAGTGATGGTCTAGCTCTTGCATGTCATGAGATTGCGAGCATTTCAGAACGAAGGACGGCCCAAATTCTAGATCCACAATGGAGTGGGCAGAAGCCCTTCCTAGCAATAAACGAGGGATTGGAAAGTGGCCTCATGATTGTTCAATACACATCTGCAGCGATTGTCGCTGAGCTACATATGATGGCTTCTCCAGCAACGACAAGCAATGTTCCAGTGAGTATGGGCAAAGAAGACCATGTATCCATGGGGGCTACTGGTTCCCATAGATCAATGAAGAGCTCTAGGTACCTAGCACAGGTAATCGCAAATGAGCTGATATGTTCAACCGAGGCACTAGACAGGATCCCTGAAGCTCCTGGTGCTGGTGTGAAGAAGGTTCACTCATGGGTAAGGCGCACTGTTCCTGGATTGACAGCCGACAGAGCAATGTCAAAAGACAGCCTCGCTCTTTCTAATGCCCTTCTATCCGGAGGAATTACTGAGGCATTCGGTGATTAAATGCAAGAGAAATTGCATATGATGCATCATCCAGGCACCGACCCCCCGAAATTTAAAACAACAGTCTCCGGAGTCACTGATGATGGCCTACACCTTTCCGAGTCATATTGCTATCCTAGAGGAGGGGGACAGCCTGGGGACATTGGCACCCTGACTTCAATAGACAATAAATCAGCATTCTCTGAGGTTTTAGGCGGCGATAATATACTCCACCCAATGAATGATCCTTCAGTATTCAGTGTTGGAGAAGAAGTTGAATGCGAAATTAACGCAGATTGGAGAAATAGAAACACAAGAATGCATACAGCTCAGCATGTATTTTCAGCAATGGCTAACGAATTGTATGGTGCTGAGACCGTAGGCAACCAAATTAGTGAGGGTTATACAAGAATCGACCTATTTTTCCCGGATAGGGATCAATTCAATGCCGATGACATGACCACAGCTGTCAACGACGCACTTAGGTCAGATTCTGAGGTTTCAATTCACGAATGGGATAGGGCAAGAATCCTATCACACGAACAAATGAGGCATACAAAATTCATGGATAGGATTCCCAGCGCCATAGAGATGCTAAGGGTTGTAGAAATTGATGGTATCGACTTATGTCCATGCGGAGGAACTCATGTTTCTAATACTTCAGACGTACAAAACATCACGATTACAAATTCTAGATCCAAGGGAGCCGGAAAGCTTCGTATTACATATGAATGAGTTTTCATTGTAGTAGGTAACAAATTACTGGTGGGCTCGGCAGGAATTGAACCTGCGATCTTCGCCAT
>CETG01001284.1_pt1 | contig 32594 bp, 28 predicted proteins | sample 361471 | NCBI WGS metagenome assembly CETG01 (sample SAMEA2622696, study PRJEB7988) | marine metagenome | isolation source: saline water (ENVO:00002010), including | reverse complement strand
TTTAAAATTCTTTCATTCTTATATCCAAGCCTTTCAAAAGTCCAAAAATCATATTTTTTAACAAGTTCCAATGAGTTAAGTAATTCATAAACCTCAATAGCTCCTCCTCTGCTTGGGTCAGTCAAGACTACAAGTGAAGAAGGAAGTTTTTTTAGGGCTTTCTCAAATGGAAGAGGATCTCTTCCATGGAGACTGATCCATTGCGTGTCTTGCCAAGGTTTTCCGAGTCTAGAAAAAGCTAGTTGGAAAGAAGTAGGGGCTGGTTCGAAAGAAAGTTTTGATAAAGGAAAATTTTGAATTAATAACCTACCAATTCCAAACCAAAGAGGATCGCCTCCTGAAAATATTATTGTTTTTTTCTTGTCTCTTTTTATTTGATCTATAAATTTATTTAATTTGTCAGTAGAAATGAACTCCGCGTTGAACTTGTTTACTTTTTTTTTCTTTAGCCAAACTTTCAATGAATCAATAATTCTTTGTGGTCCGGCGATTCTCTCTGCTTTGAAAATTTGTGTTTCTTTAGATTTAAAAAAAAATTCAATACTTGATGTATCAACTCCAATTACGTGTATCTGTTTAGAATCATTATGCATAATTTCTACAAATGGACGAAGAAAAATTTCTTTTTTCTAGCTTTACTATCTTTTCGTTGAAAATCAACTAAAACTTCAATAGTTAGTTTTAAAATTTGTGATTCCTGAAAAAAATGAAACTAAAGAGACCCCAAGTAGAAGATTTCGACTGCATGAGATTTTGATAGCTCTTATTAATCAACAAAAAGATTTAGAATTAATGGATGACGGCGTTCAAATTTTTAATAATTCTATTAATAACTCAGAAAAATATGATTCTTCCAAAATAATTGAGCGAAATCAACGTATCATTAAGAAATATCAGTCACTTGTTCGCTCAGCAATAGCATTAGATGCCCTCCTTGAATCAGAACAACACGACATTAATAATAGATAGATTTCGTAAGATTTTTTATTTGATAAGTGTTTGTTTCTTGATTTATTGTTGTTGTTTTTGCAATCAGATTATTACATATGCTGACTCAAAAGTTACTTTTAATGTCCAAGAGCATCAGCTGAAAAGAAGCTTAGAAAGCTTGAGGGACTTGGATTATCAAACTTGGCAGATTATTGTTTATCCAAGTTCTAAAAAATCAAATAATCTAACTTTAAGAATTGTTGGTTATCCGGGATCCTTGAGATTTGATCATCCAACGAATTTAATAGTCATCTCAGGTAGAAAAAAGTGGGTTCTTCAAGATATAACCAACAAAATGAAGGATAAAATTGAAGCTTTGAATGATTCTGCTGCAGAATTTGATTTGAGTCCTTTGATTGCTGAATTGAATAAAAATAGACCTTTAAGATTTAGTTTGCCTGGATTGATAAACGATTTACCAATTCCACCTTATTTGGTTGGTGAATGGAGAACATTGACAGAAAAAAATGATTAATTTGCCTTTAGTTGAAAAAATATGGGTGCCATGGATGAGACGTTCAATCCAACTAGCTCTCCTAGCAGAAGGCCGGACAAGCCCTAATCCGCTTGTGGGAGCTGTTGTGCTCGATTCAAGTGGCAAACTTGTTGGAGAAGGATTTCACACAGGAGCAGGTAATGCTCATGCTGAAATAGAAGCGCTTAAACAAGCGGGGGAGAGGTCAGTTGATGGAACAATAGTTGTGACCTTAGAACCATGTTGCCATTATGGTTTGACTCCACCATGCACAGAGGCACTAATAAAATCAGGTTTGAAGAAGGTCGTAATTGGTATGGTTGATCCAGATCCTAGAGTTTCTGGAAATGGAATTTCAAGATTGAAAGATGCTGGATTAGAAGTCATAGAAGGGGTTTTGACTAAAGAATGCGAATTTATTAATCGTGAATTTATTTTTCGAGTTCGTAATGGACGCCCTTGGGGGATTCTTAAATGGGCAATGAGCCTTGATGGAAGGATTGGTTTGCCCAATGGTTGTAGTAAGTGGATTACAAGTGAATGTGCAAGGGATAAAGTCCATCAAATTAGATCTAAATGTGATGCTGTAATTATTGGAGGGGGAACGCTAAGAGCTGACGATCCACTTTTGACTTCAAGAGGAAAAACAAATTCTGAGCCTTTGAGAGTGGTTTTCTCAAGGACACTGGATCTACCTAAATCTGCAAGACTTTGGGACACAAAAATTGCAAAAACAATAATTGCTTATGGTCCAGAGGGGGATGAAGCAGTTTTATCTGACTTGCCATATGGTCCAGAAAAGTTGTTACTGAATTCTGATGATCCACTTGAATTATTGATTTCTCTTGGAAAAAAAGGTTGCAACAAAGTTCTTTGGGAATGTGGTTCTCTCCTGGCAACTAGTGCAATAGAGGCAAATTGTGTACAAGAGTTAGTAGTGTTTATTGCTCCAAAGCTCTTGGGAGGGAAGTTAGCGATGACTCCTCTAACCAGTTTTGGATTTGAATCAATAGAATCTACCTACAAATTGCAACATTCTCTTTTAGAACGAAAAGCGGAAGACTTCTGTTGGAGACTGCTTTTTTAGGTAGTTAATTTTTAGAATTGTGTATTCGTTCGGATCTCCCTCCAGTTAAACAGGTCGATTCGGGTTGAAAGTTGTTTAACTTGGTAGGAAATAAATTATTGCCAATGCCAATACGACAGGATGAAAATCAACCTAATAGACGCTTTGGAATAATCAATTTAGTTCTTATAGGTTTTGGAGCACTTCTTTTATTTAGTAGTTTCTTCCCTAATCAGAACATGCAAGTGCCGAGAGTTCCATACTCTCTTTTCATTAACCAAGTTAATGATGGTGAAGTCAAACGGGCGTACATAACCCAAGATCAAATCAGATATGAATTGTCTTCCACTGAGGATGGCGCTCCATCAGTATTGGCTACAACCCCAATCTTTGATATGGATTTGCCTCAAAGATTAGAAACTAAAGGGGTTGAATTTGCAGCGGCTCCACCCAAGAAACCGAATATATTTTCTACTATATTGAGTTGGGTTGTACCACCACTAATATTTATTCTTGTGCTTCAGTTCTTCGCCCGTAGAAGTATGGGTGGTGGAGGTGCACAAGGTGCTTTGAGTTTTACAAAAAGTAAAGCGAAGGTATATGTACCAGATGACGATTCAAAAGTTACTTTTGATGATGTTGCCGGAGTTGATGAGGCTAAAGACGAATTAACTGAAATAGTTGATTTTTTAAAGAAGCCTCAAAGATATACAGATATTGGTGCAAGAATTCCTAAAGGTGTTCTATTGGTTGGACCTCCTGGAACTGGAAAAACTCTTCTTTCAAAAGCGGTAGCAGGTGAAGCAGAAGTACCTTTCTTTATAATTTCTGGATCTGAGTTTGTTGAATTATTTGTTGGAGCAGGTGCTGCAAGAGTTAGAGATTTATTTGAGCAGGCCAAGAAAAAGGCTCCTTGCATAATTTTCATAGACGAACTTGATGCAATCGGAAAAAGTCGTTCAGGATCAATGGGTGTTGTTGGAGGTAATGACGAAAGAGAGCAAACTCTAAATCAACTTCTTACAGAAATGGATGGTTTTGCTTCAACTGATAAACCGGTGATAGTTTTAGCTGCAACTAATCAGCCTGAGGTACTAGATGCTGCTTTACTCCGTCCAGGTAGATTTGACCGACAGGTTTTAGTTGATAGACCTGATTTGTCAGGTAGAAAAACAATTCTTGAGATCTATACAAAAAAAGTAAAGCTTTCAAAAAAGATTGACTTAGACCGAATTGCTCAAGCAACAAGTGGTTTTGCGGGTGCCGATTTGGCAAACATGGTCAATGAAGCTGCTCTCCTCGCGGCAAGAGGAAAAAGATCTGAGGTTGAACAACAAGATTTAAATGAAGCTATTGAAAGGGTTGTTGCTGGTTTAGAGAAAAAGAGTCGAGTCCTACAAGATGATGAGAAAAAGATTGTTGCTTACCATGAAGTTGGTCATGCAATTGTTGGACACCTAATGCCTGGTGGAAGCAAAGTTGCGAAGATTTCAATTGTTCCAAGAGGAATGAGTGCTTTGGGTTATACTTTACAATTACCAACTGAAGAAAGATTTTTAAACTCTAAAGAGGAGTTACAAGGACAAATAGCTACTCTTCTGGGTGGTAGATCTGCAGAGGAAATAATTTTTGGGAAAATCACAACAGGTGCATCAAATGATCTTCAAAGGGCTACAGATTTAGCCGAACAAATGGTCGGTACATATGGAATGAGTGAGATACTTGGCCCATTGGCTTACGACAAGCAAGGTGGAGGTCAGTTCCTTGGAGGTAATAACAACCCAAGAAGGGAACTCAGTGATGCCACTGCTCAAGCTATTGATAAAGAAGTCAGAAGTTTGGTAGATGATGCACATGAAAATGCATTAAATATTCTTAAAAATAATCTTTCATTATTAGAAGATATTTCCCAAAAAATCCTTGAGAAAGAAGTTATAGAAGGAGATGAGCTTAAGGAAATGCTTTCAAGCAGTGTTTTACCTGAAAAAGTTTTAAACTAAAGACTTGACTTTTATATCCTTTATCCCCGATAAAGGATATTTGAGGCTTTCTTATGGCTTCAGCAATTTCTGGTTTAGCCTCTGAGCTTTCATCCTTCAGTAAAAAGAATTTCCTTTCTTCAGCTGATTTAAAAACAAACCAAATTCTTTCTATTTTTGAATTATCAAAACAGTTAAAAACTGGTAATAGAAGAATAGATCTTGGTAACAGAGTTCTAGGTTTAATATTTAAAAAATCATCAACCAGGACAAGAGTTAGTTTTCAGGTAGCAATGGCCAGACTTGGAGGTCAAACAGTTGATTTAAATCCACAAGTTACACAATTGGGCAGAGGAGAATCTATAAAAGATACAGCTAGGGTTCTGAGTCGTTACTGCGACGCGCTTGCTATTCGCACATTCTCCCAGAAAGAACTTGCTGAATATGCAGAATGGTCAACTATTCCTGTGATTAATGCTTTGACTGATCTTGAACATCCCTGTCAGGCACTTGCCGATTACTTAACAATTCAAGAAGTATTTGGTGATCTTCAAGGAATTAATCTTACTTATATAGGTGACGGAAATAATGTTGCAAACTCTCTAATGATATGTGGAGCTTTACTAGGGGTGAATGTAATAATTTGTTCTCCAAATAGATTTGAAGTTAAATCTAATATGTTAGAAATAGCAAGATCGCTCACTAATTTCGGTTCTAAAATATCGATCAGTCATGATCCTTCTGAAGCCGTAAAAAATACTCAGGTTATTTATACAGATGTATGGGCATCAATGGGGCAAGAAGAAGAGCAACTAAAGAGAAAAGAAATTTTTAAAAATTTTCAAGTTAATAAAAAAATAATTGGACTAGCCGATAATAATTCTATTCTTTTGCATTGTTTACCTGCACATAGAGGTGAGGAAATTACAGAAGAAGCTTTGGAAAGTAAAAATAGTTATGTTTTTGATCAAGCGGAAAATCGTCTTCATGTTCAGCAAGCTTTGCTTGCTGTTCAACTTGGCGGGCTTTAGGGTTGCAAGAATCTAAAATCGTAGGTACATATGTATTGAAGGACATATGTACTTATCCAGGATGCCAGAAGAATCTCTAACTAATGCTCAGCAAGAACTCTATGACTGGCTTGCTGATTTTATTAGCAATCACCACCATAGCCCCTCAATAAGGCAGATGATGCAGGCTATGGGACTTAGATCACCAGCACCTATCCAAAGTCGTTTAAGGCATTTACAGGAAAAAGGTTGGATCAAATGGCAAGAGGGTCAAGCAAGGACACTGCAATTATTAGAAGAAACTATTTCAGGTGTTCCTGTGATGGGATCAATTGCTGCAGGAGGTTTAGTTGAAACTTTTGATGATGTAAAGGAGACTTTAGACTTCAATTCAGTACTTCAATTAAAAGGACTTTTTGCTTTAACAGTTAATGGAGATTCAATGATTGATTCTTTTATTGCAGACGGAGATATGGTCTTAATGGAGCCAGTACATGACCCCTCTAGATTGAGAAATGGAACTGTAGTCAGTGCGATGGTTCCTGGTCTAGGTACAACTTTGAAACATTTTTTTCGCGATGGAAGTACAGTTCGTTTAGAAGCTGCTAATCCCGCATATGAACCTATAGAAATTGAAGCGGAACAAGTGCAAGTACAAGGAAAATTAGCTGCTGTTTGGAGGAAAACATAGATATAGTTGAAAACAAAAATTATTCAACTTATAAATTATTTTTTGATTTCCATGAATTAAATAGAAATTTTCTATGTTTATCTTCTTTTGAAACTAGATTATCAGCTTCAATTAATGGATTTTGATTTGGTAAGAAAGGTTTTTTTCTTGTGATTCCAAGTCCTCTAGCCTCTATATAAATTCCTCCTTCCATATGAACTATTTGAAAGTTCCAGTTTTTATTCCAATAAATGGTAAAAGGATTATGCATACAAATACTATGACTCTTGATACTCTTTTAATGGTTGAATATCAGCAAAATAAAGCAAAAATGCTAAATAAATGTAGAAAAAGGATTCGATAACTTATTTTCAACATATTTTATTGAAACTTATCTTTGATTATTTATTTTTACTGAAATATATACTCAAAGAAATGAAAAAGCTTCTCTTTGAAAATTCTTTAGGTAATGAGTCTATAGAAGTTTTGGGTTTTAAAACGATTGATGCTCTCGAAAAAGAATTAGATTTGCTAACTAAAGAGGCTGATGAAGAAAAACTTATCAAAACTAGAATAGATAGAAAAGCTATCTAATAATGGCTTTATGAGAGTTTTTTTTTCTATGAGCTATGCGCTTAGATGTTTGTTCTTTATTATAAATTTTGAAAAAAATATTTTTCTTTGAAGCCTTTTATAAGGAGTTTTTCCACATTTCCACAAAAGACATAATTTATTTGAATCATCAATAGGTCTAATGGCAATTGTATAAGTGGATTAATTACAAACAATAATCAATGCCTCCAGAAAACAGTCGCTGCAATACTTTTCAAGAATTAAGTATCTCTTGATACATTCCGAGGTTCTTGTCAAAAAACTCGGACAAAACTTTTTGTAATATCAGGAAAACACAAAATTGTGGAAAAGTTTCATTGCATACTTCCACTAAACGAAAGAGTTCTAATTGCGAGATTTTGCAAAAATTTTTCTATTTTTACTAGAGCAAGAATGCTCACAAGACACAAGACACATGACACATGACACATGACACATGATTTTTGATTTTTGGGTGAATATAGGCCTGCAACTCTTCAAAAAACAATTAAATTTTTAATAATCATACTGATAGTATTTTTTAGGAATGCAGAAACCTCTCAAGTCAAAAAAGTCAATACGAGCTGTTGAAATTAATTGGAATATCAGAGAGCATTTTTCAGAAGGTGCCCTAAGTAATTTTATTGGTGATATTGATACTCAATATTTATCAAAGAAAAAAAGAATCATTTCGTTAAATAGACCCCTCGCTCATTGGTTTTTCAATGCCCAAAGCCATGTTTCAGTCAACCCTTCTTCTAATGTGATATTTGGATGAAAATTTAGTTGTTCTCTAGCTTTTTTAATTGATGGTAGTCTTCTTATTGGTTCATCATCAGGGTAGTAATCCGGATACGAAGTTAATTGATAATTTAGATCAATTTTAAGAGCTTTATTAAATAGTTTAACTAAGTCTACTATGGATATTTCTGGCTTGTCATTGCCAATATTATATGTTTCTCCACTAACTCCATTCTTAATAACTTTTACTATTCCCTCAATGGCATCTTTGTAGTAACAAAAAGTTCTTGTTTGATTGCCATCTCCATATATATTCAGGACTTTTCTTGTTAGAGCAGATTTAATTAGATTAGGGACTATTCTATAATCAGTTTTTATCGACATCCCTGGTCCATAAATATTGAATGGTCTTATTACATTTGTCTTTATGCCATATTTTTGATTGTAAACATAACATAAAGTTTCACCTAGTCTTTTACTTTCATCATAGCAAGATCTAGGCCCTTGGCATGATACATAGCCCTTGAATTCTTCAGTGGTAGGAATATTTTCTGAAGTGGGATTTCCATAGATTTCAGATGATGAGAAGAATATAAATTTAGCATTCCATTGGTAACATTTTTCTAGTAGTTTTCTAGTAACAGTTGTTCCTACATCAATAGTTTCAAGAGGAAACTTTTTATAATAAACTGGACTAGCAAGGCTTGCTAAATGAATAACAGTATCGAAAGGCTCAAGTTGATCAAAATGATAATTTATTAAATTAGCTTCAATAAATTTATACTTAGAGTTATTAATTTTATTAATTGTTTTATAGGAGCTTATAAAATTATCTATCCCTACTACTTTCTCAAGCTCAATAAACTCTCTATTATCAAGTAATTTATCTAAAAGATGCTTGCCTAGAAAACCACTAGAACCTGTTAAAAGAATTTTTTTCATTTATTTTGTGCGTAATCAAGTCTTATGATTTTAGGATATGGAAGAGGACAAATAAGAATGTTCGGATTTAATCGAGGATTATTAATAATTTTTTTACTTATTTCATCAAACATATTCCAGGCAAATATTATACATGATGACTTCTTTGACTTGATTTTATTAGTGCCTTCCGAAGTTTTTAATAAAGGGATATTTGTGCTAGGAATATAATTACCTTGTTTTAAAGGATTATCTTCTATTATAAATTCAATTTTCTTTATAATATCAACATCTAACAAACTCAAAAGTGTAACTGTCTTGGCAGGTGCTGAGTATCCATAAAGTATTTCACATTCCCTCAAGACTTCTCTAATTTTTTTATTTAATGTAGATTTAATATCATCAATTTTTAAACTTAATAAATTAAATTTATTTATAATATTATCGTCAAATTCATTATCATTTTTTATAAACTCTAAACTTCTAATTTTATTATCAAATTCAATAGAATTTTTATTAGATTTATTTAAAATAATTCTCATGCTACCGCCATGGGTAGAAATATTTGAAACGGAATTTAATGTAAGATTATTATCTTTAAATAATTTATGTAGAGGTTTTAAATGATGATAAGATGTATGTTCATGATAAATCATATCTACATAGCAATTTTTGATTAATTCTGGAAGATACTGAACTTCTATTGAAATAAGACCATCTTTTTTTAGTAATAGTGACATGTTTTCTATAAATTGAGGTAAATCTCTTGTATGAGCAAATACATTATTTGCAGTGATCACATCAAAGTTACCAAACTGTTTAGATATTTTTGCTAAAGTTTTCTTATTGAAAAAGCCATTAAAAATATTATGGGATGATTGATCTGCTAAGTTTGAAGCAGGCTCGACTCCAAAAGTTTTAAACCCTTTTTTACTCAAAATATCTAATAATACAGAATCATTAGAACCAATATCTAATACTTTAACTTTTGAATATGACTGATTTTTGACATCAAAATATTTACAAAGATGTTCTGTAAAGGATTTAAAATGATTAATCATTGTATTTGAAATGCCGGTCTTATATGCGTAATTATTGAATAAAATTTCTTCATTTACTGATGTATTTAATTGAATATGATTACACTTTTTACAGATAATTAAACATAAATCATATTTTTTCTGAATTAATGAATACTTGTAGTCTTTAACTAGATTATTGGCCAGAGCTGTTTTACCCATATCTAAAATTTTATTTATCTCTTTTGATTTGCAAATACAACATGAATCAACTTTAATAAAATCATTTTTTATTAGCTTATTTTCCATTAGTAATGTATATCATGATAGTAATTTTATATAATTATATCTTTGATTCAATCTTGTACCATAAATCTAGTACTTTTTTATTCTTTTGAATTGATATTTCGGAATTCTTTTGCTTTAGGAAGTTAATAGCTAGAGGAATTCTAGTATCATTATATAACTCCGAAGTCTCTAAAGCAAAGGGGTTTTCTAGTTCTAATATCAACTCATTTCCTTGTTTCCAATTGAAATGACTCTCTTTTGAATCACAGTCTAGGAATAAGTTTAATATTGGAAGATTCTTTGTTGCTTTAAACTGGCATCTCCAAAATGAAAAGTTGGTATTTTTTTTACCTATTATACTTGTTTTAGTTATTTCTTCGTATCCTATATCAGATAATATCGCTATTAAATGTATACCATAAAATCTTATAGCTCCTCCTCCTTCATGATGTAAGTTTTTCCAAGAAGGCGGTTTTTTTCTTATATGGCGGCTAAGAAATTTCCAATTTAAAGTTACTTCACCTTTATTAAAATTATGTTTCAAATATTTATTAATAATTTTAAACCATTTTGTATATCTAAAGCTGTAGTTTATTGAAAAATTAACTTTATTTTGTGATAAAACATCTATTAGAGTTTTTGCTCTAACATGATTTTCAGCAATAGGCTTTTCAAGAATTAAATTATGAGAACTTTTCCAAATATTTCTATTACATATTAATTCAAATTGTTTTTTTGGCGGTTCAGCTATTATTATTTTAGAAAATTTATACTTATCAATTTCATTATTATTTATCCATTTTATATTATTCTTGATTTTATTTAGCTTAATATTTGAATTAAATAATGACTTTGTTTCTACTTCAAGTGCTATGTTTTTGTAACCAATTAAATATAAAGCTGGTAGATAAACATTCAGAGCAAAGCCCTTGCCTAGGATTAAAGCATACTGATCTTCTTGAGTCTCGGATTTCATTTTTGCTTTTAGTTTATCGTTTCCTATAATAATGAATAATACTAGAGTTTCATTATTTAATCATAGATATGATCTCTAAATTTTATCTGTCTGATTTATGTTCTGTCTAGAAGTTTATATTAGGATGTTAGCTATTGTGACTTAATGAATTTAAAATTTTACATCATATGTATTATGATCATCTTATAGTAAATTTATAAGTAAGTTTCTTATTCATTCTTGAATAGAGGATTCGTATATGGAAGATAAGAGTAAAAGGATAAATGATGAAAGAAAAAATCTAGAGAGTGAAATATTTCCTGTTCCTTTCTCTCTTGAAAATTTAAAAGAAAATATTAATATCTCTACCGTTAGTAGTTCATTGCTTTCAAAAGAGCAGATTATGAATAATGCAATTGAATATCATTCCAAGGGAAAGATTTTAGAAGCAGTCAAATATTATGAAATGTTTGTTAGTCTTGGATTTCACGATCCGATAATTTTTTCAAATTATGGTGTTGTTCTAAAGCAAATGGGAAAAACCAGTGAAGCAATAAAGATCTATAAACAATCTATTAAGCTTTTTCCAAGTCATCCTGGCGCTTTTTCAAATTTGGGTAATCTTTATAAAGAGATGGGAGAATTTGAAGATGCAAAAAAATATACTCAATTAGCCTTAGATATTACTCCAAATAATCCAGAGGCTCATTATAATTTAGGACTAATTAATTATGAATGTGGAGATTTCCTGCAAGCAGAATTTCATACTAGAGAAGCTATTAAACTTAGGTCTAATTATATTGAGGCTTATCATAACTTAGGTATGATACTTTTTTATAGGGATCAATTAAATGAAGCTGAATTTTATGCACTTAAATCACTTAAAATAAATCCTAATTACTCTATAGCATTATCTTCTCTTGGAACAATATTAACTAAACTTGGTAGGTATGAGGAGGCAATGATTGCCTTTAAAAAAAGTCTAAATAATGATATTAATAACTCAATTACAATCGCAAGATTATTATCTATTTTTTCAAGGCTCTTGGATTGGGACGAAGTAGAAAAGTATAGTACTTTGTATAGTCAATTGGGTATTAATGGAGATTCAATTTCACCAATGCTTTTTTTATTTCTTGAAGATAATCCTGAAAAGGATTTAAAAAGAGCAATTAATTATGATGAAAAACATCCTATTAAATATAAAAAAGCAAAACTAAATAAAGTAATTTTTCAAAATAAAAGTAAAATAAGAATAGGGTATTTCTCTTCCGATTTTAATAATCATGCCGTATCTCATTTATTAATAAGAATTATTGAATTACATAATAAGTCTGAATTCGAAATATATGCTTATAGCTTAAGTAAGAAAAATGATATCTATACTGAAAGAATAAAAAATAACGTATTTTGTTTTAGAAATATATCTGAATGTAGTGATTTAGATATTGTTCAAATTGTTAGAGAAGATGAATTAGATATAGCTATAGATCTAAATGGTTATACAACGAATAATAGAATTACTATCTTTAAATATAACTTGGCTCCTATTCAAATTAATTATCTAGGTTATCCTGGGTCGACCGGTATGCAGAATTTTGATTATATTTTAGCAGATAAGATCTTGATCCCAGAAGAAAGTAAGAGGTTTTATAGTGAAAAAGTTCTATATATGCCAAATAGTCTTTTCCCTCATGATGATAAAAAAGTAATATCATCAAGGAAATTCAGAAAAGAAGAACTAGGCCTACCAGAAAATGGTTTTGTTTTTACATGTTTTAACTCTACGCGCAAAATATCAAGAAGAGATTTTAATCTTTGGATGCGTTTATTAAAGAAAATTGATAATAGTGTTCTTTGGATTTTAAAACCTAGTGATTATGCACGAGACAAAATCTTTCTCGAGCTTGATAAATATAGCTTGTCACACAATAGAATTATCTTTGCGGAGAGAATGAATTTAGATGAACATCTATCAAGACATTCTTGTGGAGATTTGTTTTTGGATACTATAAATTATAATGCAGGTACAACTGCAACAGATTGTTTATGGTCTGGAAAGCCGCTTATTACGATGGCAGGTAAAAGTTTTAGTTCTAGATTGGGAGCGAGTATTTTAACAGCATGCAATCTTGATGAATTAATTACCTATAATGAATCTGAATATGAGCGTCTCGCAATAGATTTAGCAACAAATAAATACAACCTTGATTCTATATGCGAAAAAATTAAAAATAATCGTCATTGTCATTTGTTTGATTCATTTAAGTATGCACGTGATCTTGAGAAAATTTATAAAAGTCTAATAATCAAATTTAAATAAAGCACATAATTAATTTTCAGTTTTTTTAAAGATTTAAATGTAATGAGAGATTTTAATTTTAACTGCGTATATTTTTAATTTTCTATTTTTTGACAATATATGCATTTATCTTATCCAGATTCCTTATTCAACTATATTTTATTAAAAAATTTATTTTTTAATAAGGACATTTTCTGTATAGAGTATTAAAATAAATAACAAGTAGGTATACCGAGCTCTATGGAAGATAAGCAAAAATTTCAAATAGCTGATATTAATCCAGAACCAATTGGAGTATTAACTTTGCCCATTGAGAAGCATTTAGAATATAAATCAGAAATTCTTTCTATCTTTTCCAACCCCTCTGAAAAACTAACACAACAATTCCCAAGTGAACCCTTTACTAAGCATATTTGTAATATGAGTCATCAGAATATATTTAACTCCTTTCCTAAGTTGAATGAACTTAAAGTTGAAATTAATAATTTAATTATTAATTTTATAACTGAAATAGGTTTTTTATGTGATGAAGTTGTTATTAGTTCGGCATGGTTAAATAATGCTTCAAAAGGAGCTGTTCTGGCTAGTCATTTTCATTCGAATTCATATGTCTCAGGAAATTACTTTGTTAATTTTGATTCAATAAATCATAGCCCACTTAGTTTTGAGAATGATAGAAGTAGGGCTAAAGATGAAAACTCTATTGTTATTTTAGAAAATATGAATAATAAAACACCTTATAGTGTTGAGACTGTTTCTATAAAAGCTAAGGAAGGTCAAATTTTAGTCTGGCGAAGTAATATGAAGCATGGATATAAAGTTCCTAATAAAACTGATAATAGAATTACTCTAAGTTTCAACTCTTTACCAAAGATTTTAGATAATGGTAGATATACTGTAATGATTTCAGGATAAAATATTTATTCTTTATTTTTCTGCTTATTAACGTTATTACTAAAAAAAAATTTTTTGATATCCTATAATTTTCTTACCCCAGTGATAGGTTTATTTATTTTGAAGTCCTTTACTGTTACATCCTAATTATGAATTAATTACGATCTGATTTTTTACCTTGGTTAATAAAAACTTCCTACTCTTTTTGAAAATCTAATTTTCAATTAAATGTATATTAAAATTAATTGAGCTTGTTTAGCTAATTAATTGTGCTAAGGCAGGTAAACTAACTTTTATTGAATAGGATGATTTGGTTTTGAAAGCAGAAACACCCTTTATAATGAAAGATTGCCTATTGCATGATAGTCAGGCGTTACAAAAAGCTTCAGAAAAAATTGATAAGGAAAGTTGCGATAATGCACTATTGGCTTTGAATTACACATTCGATAAAAATGGTAAGTTATTATTGACCGGGGTTGGTAAGAGTGGAATAGTAGCTAGGAAGATAGCGGCAACATTTACTTCACTAGGTTATCCTGCATTGTTTTTAAATCCGACTGATGCCTTACATGGTGATATTGGTATAGCCAGGGAAAATGACACCGTAATAATTATTTCAAACAGCGGAGAGACTTCAGAAATAGTATCTTTATTGCCTTATTTAACTAAAAAGTTAGGAAGAATAATTGCTATTACTTCAGACTCTTCCTCTACGGTTAGTAAATTTTGTCATGTTCATCTGGAATGTTCTATTGATAGAGAATCTTGTCCTCTTAATCTTGCACCAACAACAAGTACAACATTATCTTTAGCGATGGGAGATGCACTGGCCGCCCAGTGGTCAATTGAGAGAGGTATTACTAATGAAAATTTCGCTGTAAACCATCCAGCCGGTATTCTTGGAAAAAGATTAACTCTAACAGTAGAAGATATAATGATTGAATATCATGAACTACCAAAAGTTACTAATAGTTCTAATTTAAGATCAATAATTCTTTCAATGACCTCTGAACTGGAAAATAAGAGAAGTGTTGGTTTCACTTTAGTTACTAATAATTTTTCTTTAATCGGGATTATTACAGAAGGGGATTTACGAAGAGCTCTGTCCTTTGATATATCTGGAGATTGGGATAATATTATTGCTGAAAATATTTGCACAAAAAATCCTAAAACAATTGATAAAAAGTCAACTCTTATTGATGCCCTACAGAAGATGGAGAATAATAAACCAGGTGCTATTTCTTGTTTAGGTGTTACTTCCGAGAGGGAAATAATTGGCTTTGTTACTATGCACGATATTGTTAGTATGAATAATTAATTTTCTTAGATGTTTACTTCAAAAAGATTAACAATAATTGCCGGACCTTGCAGTCTTGAAAGTAAGGATATGTGTTTTGAGGTGGCTCATTTTGCTAAAAAAGTTACAGATGAACTCGGGATTAATTTTATATTTAAAGGTAGTTTTGACAAGGCTAATAGAACATCTGCTGAATCATTTAGAGGTAATGGTATAGATCAAGGCCTTTATATTTTGTCCTCAATAAGAAAAGAATTTGGTATACCAGTATTAACAGATGTACATGAAACATACCAAGTTGATTCAGTCGCTAAATCTGTTGATGTTTTACAAATTCCTGCTTATTTATGTAGACAAACAAGTTTAATTGAGGCAGCTGTAAAAGCTATTTCTAAAGAAAATAACAGTGCTTCAGCTCTAAATATAAAAAAAGGCCAATTTTTGGCTCCCTGGGATGCTGAGATGGTAGTTAAAAAGGCAAAATCTTTTAATCCAAGTTTGACACGAAATCAATTGTGGTTAACAGAGAGAGGAACTTCCTTTGGGTATAACAATTTGGTAGTCGATATGAAAGGTTTCTATTACTTGAAAAAAACGGGTTGCCCAATAATCATGGATGCAACTCATTCAGTTCAAGAGCCTGGAGCAAATGGTTCTTCTTCTGGGGGAAAAAGATTTCTAGTCCCCTTACTCGCAAGAGCAGCTGTTGCAGCAGGCGTTGACGGCATATTTATGGAGATTCATCCTGATCCTGATAATGCACTTAGTGATGGTCCGAACATGCTCAATCTTCATCAATTTAAGTCTTTAACATTTGATTTGAGTAAGATTTATCAATTAGTTTCTTCTTTCGTTTAGAGATGGTTTTTAATTTATTCTTATCAAGAAGATTATTAAAAAAGAAATTAAAAGGAATTAAGTTAGTAGTAACAGATGTAGATGGTGTTTTAACAAATGGAGAAATTGGATATAGCGCGGAGTTAAATGGTCTTAAATTATTCAATGTTAAAGATGGTTTGGCAGTTAAATTATTACAAACAAATGGAATTGAATTAGCTTTTATAAGTGGAGGGGATTCTGAAGCAACCCAAAAAAGAGCTAAAACATTATTAATTGATGAATGTCATACTAATATAGAAAAAAAAAGTAGAACTTTAAAAGATATACAAAAAAGACTTTCAATTTCAACTGAATCTACATTATATATAGGTGACGATATAAATGATTTAGATGTATTACCTTATGTGAGCTTATTTGTTGTACCCAAAGATTGTAATTCTTATGTTAAAAGAATCGCTGATATAAAACTTAGAACTAATGGAGGGAAAGGAGTTTTGAGGGAAGTTTGTGATATGGTTTTACATGCTAAGGAGAAAAATTAAAATATTAATTATAGCTAATTAGAAATTAGGCTTCTGGCATACTCCAGTTGATTAATATTATCAATAGAAAGGACTTGGCTACCATGTTCAAATGCATATACAGGTACGTCATAATCAAGCCATCTAAGTTGTTCTAGAGATTCACAATCTTCTAATTGACTATTTGGTATTTTTGCCCATGATTGAAGAATATCAAATCTATATGCGTATACTCCTATATGGTATTTAAGATTAAATTCGTTTGGATTTTTTTCTTTATTAAAATCATTTTTTTTCATATAAGGAATAATGGAGCGACTAAAATATAAAACTCTATTTTCTTTTTTTGACACAACTATCTTCACATTATCAGATGTTTCATTTGTTATCTGATATTTTTTTTTATAATATGAAGTAAGTACTTCTGGGTTACCCATTTCCTCTATTTTGCTGATGAACTCACTAATAAGATCTTTATTAATGAAAGGTTGATCAGCTTGTACATTAATAATGTATAAGTCTTTTAAATCAATGTTATTATGCACAAGTTTCTTATGGATTTCAGACATAGAATTATAAATTCTATCCGTGCCTGATGAGAACTGACCAGATTTCAAAATAACTTCGATTGGCAATCCTCTTGCTTCATTCGCAATTAGTTTGTGGTCTGTACATAAAAACACCTTTTCGATTTTAGGAATATTTAAACATTGTCTTATTACTAATGATATCATTGTTTCCTCACCAATTAATTCAATTACTTTTCTTGGTAATCGTTTAGAATTTAATCTTGCTGGTATAGCGATAATATATTTATTTTTAGTCATGATATGCTTTTGTGCTTTTTAACTCTAGCAGATTAAGAATCATTAGAAGAAATTAATTTATATATAAAAAATATGATATGAATCCTTTTCGATTGATTAGTTTTCTATCAGTAGTTATTATTTATTTTTTTATAAATTTTAATGTTATACATTAATTTCTAAGATATAATTATTTGAAGTGAAAAATAAGTTTATATATTACTTGCCAAGCAGTAATTATTAATTAAAACATTTATTCCAAGCCTCTAAATGCCCCTGACCAAACACGAGACCATCAGCGTCACAGTTTTCACATGGAAAGCCAGCGCATTCTCGACCTTTTGTTAGATTTTTTCTATATTGATTCATCCTTTTACTAAACCAGATATTCTCAATACTTTCAGCAAATAAATTTCCAAATTTTAACTTTTTATACCAATCTTGAACACAAAGAAGAACATCACCATTCCAATCAATTGTAAGAGAGTAATGGGGATAAGCGCAAGATCTCATAGAAAAAGAATCTTCATTTTCACTATTAATTAATCCAGCTCTATTTGTTATTTTGATGCCATAACCCTCCTCTTTACTAAACCATCTCTTTCTGATATTAAAAAGTGATGAATTTATTTCTGCTTGAGCTAATAAATTCGAAAATTTTTTAATTTGATGCGGCCCATCGTATGCACTTATAACTAGTTGTGAAAGTCCAGCTCTGTATAAATCTTGAATTAGGTCTATTTTAAGTAAATCCCCATTGGTTACTATTTCTACATGAGCAGCTTTGGAAAGAGTGTTTACTATTTGGCAAATCTCAGGATGAGCTAAGGGTTCACCATAGCCACAAATATTTAAAATCCCTTTAAAGGCTATACTTTTAAGGTCTTTGGCCATTTTTTCTGCTAAATCTATTTTCATATAAAGATGTTGATTAGGGTAAACACTTGAGTCATGCCTAGGGCAGAATATACATTTCCTATTGCAATATTCACCTGTATTTAAGTCAATAAATGAAGGTATTGGCCCCTTTTTTGTTAGATGTACTGTATCAATAAGCGGTCGTTTTCTATGTAAATTGTCCAGCAGAGTCTTTTCCATCTCTATTCAAAATCTATATATTATTATATACTAGAAATTAAAATTCTAGACCTCATCACAAATAATAAATTAATGTGTGATTAATAAATCAATTTCTTTAGTCTTTGAATTGATATACTTTTTTGTAAAATCAAATAAGATAATTGAGTTTTACTTCTAACATCTAATCTTTATTGAGTATCCATCTTTTCAAATATATTGTATATTGATGGAAAAATAAGATGATTATTTGCTATAAATATATTATTTTTAATACATAGATTTTTGAATTTGCTATCGATTTTATTGTGATTAAATAGAAAACCTCTACTTGATCTATTAATTTGCTTATCTCTTAAAATTCTTGCGAAACCACTTCCTTTTGAAATTCTATAGCCTAGATCATAAATCTTAAGTTTCTCGTTTATGTAACTGCATAAGTTGGTTAAATTATTGTCTAATAATTTATAATCAACTTCATTCAATTGTTTTAATTGATTATTCATGATATCTAATTGAGTTGGATTTGCTGAAAATGTTCCACCCCAAAATATTTTTTTGTTCTTAGCTAATTCAGTACAAGATTTATTTACCAATACCAGACCTATTGGGTAACCACCTCCAATGGCTTTACCAAAAACTACTATGTCTGGATGACACTTTCTTGCTATTTTTGAAGAACCATAATTATCTCTAAAACCTGTTATTATTTCATCGAAAATCACTAATACATTATCATCTATTAGCTTTTTTCTATTAGTAATATTTAATAGGTCTTTTATAACGTTTTCTTTTGGATTTGAGCCTTGATTTGGCTCTATAAGTATTGCAGCGAATTCTTGTGTTTTTGCATTAGATAGAAAGGATTCTATTGAGTTAAACCAAACAAAATTTTTACTAGGTGTAATTGCTAAACCATCAGATAGAAGTTCATATTTATGTCTAAATAAAAATTCATCTTCTGATCCATGCCAAAAATCAGCAATTAAGGCTATGAGCCTTTTATTTGTTGCTGCTCTTGCGACTCTGCAGGCTCTTGTGATAGCAGAAGAACCGCTTGTTTGAATTCCAATGGAACCTATCTCAAAATCTACTAGTTTATTTATTAAGGTTGGCTTAACAACATCAAATAGATTTGAGGACGGAAGCATATTGCAAATATTAGGCTGTTTTATTTGTGCATGTCCAAATATCAAAGTTCCTGAGCCTAGCCAAGTATCAAAATGATATTTACCTTTATTGTCTATCAACCAAGGGCCATTAGAGTCTATTATAAAAGATGATTTATTTAAATTAGAATTGAAATAATGCATATTCAATTATTGTATATAAAGCTTTCTGGCTTTAGTGTAATTATTTTATTTAACGATGCAACACATAAAGCTTAAGTTTTTTAGCAAATAACTTTTCATAATATTTAAGTTTAGATATTGAATCGATTCAAATTGAGTTCTTAATAGCCTCCTTTATCTCATTTAAAGGTTGACGCCAATCATTTCTTTTTACCTGCCTATAAAAATTCATTTTAGGGAACCAATAGCTTTTTTTATCTTCTATAGAATGAGGCCAATAGCTATTTATTGGAAGAATAACTTTAGTTTTTACTCCCAAGGATCCCGAAAGAGTTGCAGTAATATTATCTATACTTACTACTTCATCACAAGCAGTTATTAATGAGGCTAAACCGTCTATATCATTATAAATATCTAATTCATCTATTTCCTTTATTTCAACTCCATGTATTGATTTTAGATTAATAATTTCTTTTTTTACTTCACCATATTGTAAGTTTATAAAGCATATTCCAGGTGAATCAATTCCTAAAATAAGTTCTTCTAATTGTAAACTACTACCTCTAAAGCCACCACTTGATTTCCATGAAATTCCAATATATTTTTTGTAGTTACTATTTATAATTTTTGTTCTGAAATTATAAGATCTTTCTTTATTAGCTGTTAAATTAAATTCTTTTGCATTTTCGAAGCTTTTTAATGTTTTTCTTAAGTACTTTCCTAATGAGCCCATTGGGAGTTGGTAATCATATTTTGTTTCATCAATAAATTTTTCTTTGCCTATAAACTCTATATCTTTATCAAATGATCTTTTAAAAAGAGGAATTAGTCTTTTATCAGTTTTAATTAATAGTTTTTCTACATTATTTTCTAATTCATTTATAAGTGATAAAAATAAAATCTCATCACCTAATCCTTGTTCTCTCCATAATAATATTTTACCTTTCTTTTGATAGTCCCATTCTGGTTTTTGGGTCTCTAATTTTTTTTCAATTTTCTGATCAGTAGCTTTCCATCTCCATTCATATTCTTCCCAACCCTCTTTGAAAAACTTTTGTTTAAGAAGTATATGTGAAAGATTAATATGAGCCTCAGCAAAATCTTGCTTAAGAGAAATCGCTTTTCTTTGACAAATTTCTGCTTCTTTTAGGTTCCCAAGACTAATCAAAATTGTTCCCAAGTTTGAATAAGCCTCAGCGAAATTTGGTTTAAGATCTATTGCTTTGCGTTGCGATAATGCTGCCTCTTCTAAGTTATCAATATCTTTCAATACATTACCCAGATTCGAGTACGCTTCTGCAAAATCAGGTTTAAGTTCAATTGCTTGACGATGACATGATTCAGCTTCTTTTGATTTTCCAAAATCTCTTAAAATTACTCCCAAATTTGAATATGCTTCTGCAAAATCAGGTTTAAGTTTTATTGCTTGACGATGACATGATTCAGCTTCTTTTAATTTACCAAGATCCTTTAAAATATTACCTAAATTTGAATAAGCATTAGGTAGATTTGGATTAATTTCTAATGCTTTTCTAAGTGATGATTCAGCTTCTTTTAATTGACCTAGGTCTCTTAATATATTTCCAAGATTGTAATGAGCGTTAGTGAAATCTGGTTTGAGTTCAATAGCTTTACGCTGAGATTTTTCAGCTTCTTTTAATTTACCTTTGTTTTTCAATATTATACCATAGTTAGAATATACTCTTGGATCGTTAAAACCATGTTTAAAACAATATTTATAATATGATATTGCATTTTCAATATTGCCTTCTGAATGAAATTTTAATGCTTGTCTAACTATTTTTTCTTTATTTGGTTGATTATTTTTACTAGTAGAAATTGAAATATTATCTTCAATATCTATGAATTCATAAGGAATAGGGAATGTTGTTAACAATTGTTGCTTGATCTCTTTTTTTTTCTTTTTATCTGACACTATTATTGCCTCTTAGGAGGGGTCTTTAAACATGATTATATATCTATTAGGGTTTCTAAGACTACTAAAGACATCATATTCTCTTTGGTAGGTATCAAAATAATCAATATAAACTATATTCTTAGTATTTACTTCTAGGTTGTTTAAAAAATTACAAGTTTCTGATTTTGATAGGATATATTTATCACGTGTACAAAAGCCTAGAATAATACTTAAATAGAAGCTAATTTAATTAGCTTATTAATTTTTTAAATCTTACCTATCTAAAAATCAATAAGAATTCAAACAATAATAATTGAATCTTTTCTTATTTATAATTTTTTCCATTTAGATACTATTATTTTGTTTGATTTTGAATAATATTTATTGTGCACTATTAGGAAATGTTAGCCAGCCTGTAATGATGTATTTCTCACCTGATATTAATATATTGCCTTTGTGAGAATGTGTCCATTCGGCAGGCCATATTAATGTTAAACCTTTTTTGGGTTTTATTTCTAGATCGTAATGATTAAAATATGTTGACCCGCCTTCTTTTACATCATTCAAATATGTCATAAAAGCAAATAATCTGTGTAATGAACTTATTCCCATTCTCTCACAATGCATTTTTTGGAAGTGTTGACCAGGAAGATATTTTCCAATATTGAACTTCCCTATGTCTAGACGATTAATCATTGATGCCAGGAAAGGCCATTGATTATTATAGTCTTTATAGCATTCAAATAAACTTTCAAAGTATATTTTGAATACTTGATTCTCTGGTAAATTTAATTCATTTGGGAAGATAGATATATCTTTCCTGTCTTTAATTTTTAGGTTTATACCCTGTCCACTAATCCCTTGAGTTTGTTTCTCTTTATGCTCTTCATAATATGAAATCAAGTGGTCACAGATTGATGTGTCAATAATCCAAGAACCAATAAAATTAGGATTAAGATTGGTTTTTCCTAAATCAACTAATTGTTTCATTTTTTACCTATCGAAAAACCATTTCTTAAATCAAATTGGATTGTTCCTTCTCCAGCTTTGAGCATAGTTAAACCTTTAGAGTATTGTCCTTGCTCTAAAAGAACATTACCAATTCCTGTTATACATAGATTGTAGTCTGCTTTTAGCTTAATAGCTTTTTCGAAGTTAGTAATCGCATCTTTAAGCTTTCTAAGATCTTTCAATATAATCCCCAAATTATAATGAGCTTCACCAAAATCAGGTTTAAGTTGAATAGCCTTGCGTGTCGATAACTCTGCTTCTTGGAGTTTTCCAAGATCTTTTAAAATTCCTCCTAAATTGTAATGAGCATTTGCTAAATCAGGTTTAAGTTCAATCGCTTTTCGTGTTGATATCTCCGCTTCTCTTCTTTTACCAAGATCTTTCAAAATACTGCCCAGGTTTGAGTGCAGAATAGCGTAATCAGGTTTAAGTTCAATTGCTTTGCGTGTTGATAACTCAGCTTCTCTTAGTTTTCCAAGATTTTTTAGAATCCATCCAAGGTTATTATGGGCATCTGCAAAATCAGGTTTAAGTTCAATTGCTTTTCGTGTCGATAACTCTGCCTCGTTTAGTTTTCCTAGATCTTTTAGGATCTCTCCAAGATTAGAATGGGCTTCTGCATAATTAGGTTTAATTTGAATGGCTTTGCGATGCAAAGATTCAGCTTTTTTTAAGTCACCAAGTTTTCTAAATATATTACCTAGATTTAAATGAGCCTCTGGGTAATTAGATTTAATTTCAATAGCTTTACGATGAGATCTTTCTGCTTCCTTTAAATTACCAATATCTTCCAATATAACACCTAGATTGTAATGAGCATAAGCGAAGTCAGGTTTAATTTCAATAGCTTTACGGGTTGAAAATTCAGCTTCTTTTAATTTACCAAGACCTTTTAAAATTGCTCCATAGTTAGTGAAAACTCTTGGATCATTAAAGCTATTATTTATACAGTGAAGGTAATATTTTATAGCTTCTGTGAGATTACCTTGTAAATGAAATTTTATTGCTTGATTGACTATATCTTTTTGGGATGATTTTAAAGGCTTATTATCGGTTTTAATAATTAAATTGTCTTTAATTTCCTCTATGGCAAATGGAACTGTAAAAGTTTTTACTCTGTAAGCTTCTTCCTTCTGTTTTCGTTTGTCTTCAGTCACTTGATTCTTTCTGGAAAAGATCTGCTAATCTAGATTATATATATTTCAGAATGGTTTGAACTTATAAAAGAAAACAGTTGTATTTTATATAAATATTTTTAAATTTTTAATAATATTTGATCATCCATTCAAGTCTCATCCTTCGTAAGTGTTAAGTACACACATGGCTGAAAATCTTAGAATAGCTTGAAGAATAGCCTTCCTATATGAAGCTGTAGCTTTATGAAGGGTTTTGAGGCCTTAGAGAAATTGATCTTCTATAAAGTGATAATATGATTATGAATTAATCAAGAATCAGCTATTGCAAATGGTTGATTAAATAAATATTTTTTGGTTCAGCCTTGTTCAAGTTTATTGGCAGTTCATTAAGATAATCTATTTACTCCCCTGCGCAATAATTAAGTGAGATTAATTTGATCCCATTTGATTGATAGCTATTAATTACTTTTGTAGAAATAGATTTCTATTTCAGAAAATTAAAATATTAATCTTTGTATTTTATTTTGCTAGGATAGTATTATCTCCTATTCCCCAATAAATTTTTTATTTACATAAGATGGTCAATGATCTCCTTATGGTCTTCCATTTAATTTAATTTAATTTAATCAACTAGGGTATGAAGTTTTTTTTGATGCTTTATGAATAAGAATCTTGTTAATATTGATTGTACATTAAGAGATGGGGGTTATTATAACAATTGGGATTTTTCAGATGATTTCGTAAAAAAATATCTCCTTGCTTTAAGTTCGGCAAAAATTAATTATATAGAACTTGGATTTCGCTTATTTAATAATAAAGGATTTAAAGGTGCATATGCTTATTGTTCTGATGAATTTATAAATAGGTTAGATATTCCCAATGATATAAATATAGCTTTGATGATTAATATTGATGATTTGTTATTAGAAAGTCAGTTTAATAGTGAAATGATTGAAAAAATTGTTCCCCTAAATTCTGATAAATCAAAGGTGAAACTATTTAGAATTGCTTGTAGAATTGATGACTTCAAGGTTATTGCTCCTGCATTTAATCTATTAAAGAAGAAAGGGTATCAGACTGCTGTGAATATAATGCAAATTTCTGAAATGAATGAGAATCAATTAAATATTATTGGAAAGTTAGCTACTGAATTTGATATTGATATACTTTATTTGGCTGATAGCTTGGGATCCTTGATTCCTGATGATATTTTTCATATCGTTAGGAATTTGAGAGTGACTTGGAAGGGCTCAATTGGATTTCATGCTCATGATAATAAAGGTTTAGCTTTGATAAATACATTTAAGGCAATTGAAAATGGGATTTCTTGGATTGATAGTACTGTTAATGGAATGGGAAGGGGAGCGGGTAATACTAAAACAGAAGAATTATTATTATCATTGGATAATAATAAAAAAGATAAATCATATTTAATACCCCTTCTTAAAATGATTAATGATGATTTTAAGAAGCTAAAGGAAAGATACTGTTGGGGAACTAATCCATATTATTTTTTAGCTGCTGAGTTTTCTATACATCCCACTTATATTCAAACTATTTTATCTGATGATAGATTTAAGGAAGAAGATATTTTGTCTGTAATCGATTACCTTAAAGGCGAAGACTCAACAAAATTTATTTCTGATCAATTAGAGAGTGCGAAAAACTTCTACACAGGTAATTCGATTGGGACTTTTTCTGCATGTTCAATAATAAATAACAAAGAAGTTTTAATTGTTGGCTCTAGCCCAAATTTAGACTCTTATAAAGTGGCCTTGGAGGATTTTATTAGAAAAAACCAACCAATTGTTCTTGCATTAAACACCTGTAGACAAATTGATGATAATTTGATTGACTTTCGTATTGCATGTAATCCTATTAGGTTGATGGCAGATTTTGATACATATTTAAGGCTTCCTCAGCCATTAATTACTCCTTTATCTATGCTCCCAGATTCTTTGTCACGTAAACTTATAGGTAAAAAAATATTGGACTATGGAATAGGTATTTCAAATGAAGGATTTGAATTTCATGAGAAATATGGAATTATTCCAAATCAATTAGTTTTCGCATATGCCCTTTCTTTTGTCGCCAGTGGAAATGCTAAAAAGGTTTTCCTATCAGGTTTTGAAGGCTACGGCTTGGGAGATATTCGGAATACGGAAATTAATGAATTGCTTGATAAATTTAGAAAGAAAGCACCTTATTTAAGATTAATTGCTATTACACCAAGTCAATATTCAGGATTAGAAGCGATGAGTGTATATGGAATGTAGAAAATGAAAGCCTGCGTGATTATCCCAGCTAGATATAACTCATCAAGATTACCTGGAAAGCCTTTGCTGCATCTTCTAGATAAGCCTATGATTATTTGGGTTGCTGAAATTGCATCAAAAGCAGTTGGAAATGAGAATGTTTTTATTGCGACAGATGATACTAGGATTTGCAATATTGTAAGTCAAAGTGGATTTACATTTATAATGACTTCTAATTTAGCTTCTACTGGAACTGATCGAGTCGCAGAAGCTAGTCTCGGACTTAATTATGATATATTTATAAATGTTCAAGGTGATGAACCCCTTGTTTGTCCTGAGGATATTTTAAGATGTATAAATCATAAGAAAAAATATCCAGATAGTATTATAAATTCATATAATATTATTAATAAAGATCAAGATCCATATAGTATTAATATACCAAAAGTAGTAGTTAATAATTCTGATGATTTAATTTATATATCTAGATCTCTAGTTCCTGGATATAAAGATTTAAATTTAAAACCAGAATCATATTTTAAACAAGTATGTATTTATGGTTACAATAAAAAAGAATTAACTAAATTTCTTGATTTTGGAGGAAAAAGTAAGTTAGAGAAAGCTGAAGATATTGAGATATTAAGATTTTTTGAACTAGGATGTCCTATTAAAATGTTTAAATCATCTAATATAAGCTTATCAGTTGACGTTGTAGAAGATATTGAGAACGTGGAAAGGCATTTAAGGTTGAGGAATGGATGTTAAAAATAAAAGATTATAAATCATTAATTTTTGATTGTGATGGGGTAATTCTTAATTCAAATAATATAAAAACAAATGCTTTTAGGGTCGCATCTTCTCCATTTGGTACTAAAGCCTCGATGTCTTTGGAGAGTTACCATTTGAAAAATGGAGGGGTTTCTAGATATGCAAAATTTGATTATTTTCTAACGTATATAGTTTCTATTAACTGTAAAGAAAGAAAGGCTTCATATTTAAAGAAGATGCTGGAGATATATAGTGAAGAAACAGAAAAGGGATTATTAGATTCAGAAGTTACATATGGTCTTGATTCTTTACGCGAAAAGACTAAATATTCATCTTGGTCGATAGTCTCTGGAGGAGATCAGGATCAATTACATTATATTTTTTCTAAAAAGAAAATACAGCATTTATTTGATGGAGGAATTTTTGGAAGCCCGGATACAAAAAATAAAATTTTAAATAGAGAGATCGCGAAGGGAACTATCAAACTACCTGCGCTTTTTTTAGGAGATAGTTCGTTAGATCATCAAGTTTCAATAGCTAATGGTATAGATTTTATTTTTGTAAGTTCATGGACTGAATTTAGAAATTATAAAGAATATTGTATTAAGAACTCTATTGAGATCATATCTAAAGTATATGAATTAATGCTTAATTAGCCAATTTAATTCTCTCTTTGATATTCTTTAATACAATTCCCCAGTCCTTTGAGGAACCTTTACGGAAAAATTCTTGGGAAGGGAACCAGTAGCTTTTAGTGTCATTTAGACCATTAAAATAAAGACAATTTCTAGTTAAAAGTATTTTACTTTCTATACCAAGAGCACCGGTTAATGTATGTATCATATTTTCAATAGAGATAACCAAATCACAAGCACTAATTATAGAAGCAAGACCATCAATATTATAGAAAAGGTCAACTTCATTTAGCTCAAAAATATTTATATTATATTTTTCTTTTATATTATTTATCTCTTCTTTATTATCACCATATTGTAGATTTACGAAACATAGATTTGGTGAATAAATACCGATAATAAATTCCTCTAGAGTCATTGATTTTTGTTTATTAACTATAGAATCAGACCTCCAAGAAATGCCTATAATTTTTTTAAAGCTTGAATGATTTAGTCTGTCTCTGAATAATTTTGTCTTTCCTTTATCTGCTTTTAGATAAGCTTTCTTTCCTTTTCTAAAACTATTATCGCTATTTCTTAGGAATTTAGGAAGTGATCCCATCCCAATTTGGTAATCATATTTGTCTTCGTTAATATGAGAATTTTTATCTATATAAATAATACTTTTATTAAACGATCTTTTAAATAAGGGAATTAATCTTTTGTCTACTTTTAGAATTAATTGATCTACTTTCTCCTGAAATTCAGGGATTAGAGATGCAAATAGAATCTCATCTCCGATTCCTTGTTCTGCCCAAAGTAAAACTCTTCCATTATTATTTTCCTTCCACTCTGGTTTGGAGGTTACCAATTTTTGTTTTTCACCAACTTTCCATCTCCATTCATACTTATTCCAACCTTCTTTAAATCTTTTGCTTTTTAGAAAAACTAAAGAAAGATTTTGATGAGCATCTGAGAGCTCAGGGTTAAGAGTAATTGCTTTGTTTAGATAGACTTCAGCATCTTTTAATTTGCCAAGATCATTTAATATTGATCCTAGATTAGAAAAAGCTTGAGTAAAATCAGGTTTGATTTCAATTGCCTTTCTGGTATGTTTTTCTGCTTCTTCTAAGTCACCTTGACAAGTAGATATGACGCCTAAATTAGCATATGCTTCTGCAAAATTTAGATTAAGCTCTATTGCTTTTTTTGTAAATATCTTTGCTTCTTGTAATTGATTAAATTTAATTAATATGCCTCCAAGATTTTTATAATTTTTTGCATTATTTGGATCCATTTTTATAGCTTTTTGGAGAATTACCTTTGCTTCCTCTAATTTTCCAATATCTTTTAAAGCTTCGCCAAGTAAAGAATAAGTATCAGGTTGATTAGGAACCAAATTTAAGGATTTTCTATAAAACTCTATTGCTTTGTTTAACTTATTTTCTTTTTGAAGAATATTTGCATAGTTAGTTAAAACTCTTGTATCTTCGAAGCCTTGATCTATGCAATATTGATATTTTTTTACTGCTTCTACAATATTACCTTCTGAATGCAATACTAGTCCTCGATTAATTATTTCTTCTTTTGAGAGTCTAGTAGTTTTAGTTTTAGTTTTAGTACTAGTGTTAATAGTTATATTTTCTTTGATTTCTTCTATTTCAGTAGGTATTGTAAAAGTTTTTACTATATAGGGTTCTTTATTTTCTTTGTTGTCAGTCACTTTTATTTCTTTTAAGATGGAACTAATTAAGCATATTATATATTAGAAGTCTTTTAACTTGTTAAAAGTAAATACTTTTTATTCTCAAAAACTATATTCACTTTCATTTTTTACTTATAGGTATATGTCCTTGAAGCATCCTCATGAAAGTTTTTTGCATTTGAGAAGGGATTCTATATTTATTTTGCAACTATATTTCATAACAGATTAGAACAGCTCTAATGAAGTAAATAAAGCGATTAAATTATCTTAACCAGCCATCCGAAGTCAAAAGTTCATATGCCCTTTTAGCGCTTTTGCCTTGATAATTTGTATTGAAAAATTCTTCTCTTAATGACTTCATCATATTTTCTGATGGAGGATTTTCAAGGCAATAATCGCAAATTGATTTTAGATTTTCTAATGATGCTATTCTTTTAGGAAAAAAGGATTTTAAATAATCTTCACTTGATAAATTACCTAAATAAGAATGTTTTTTTGCTTCTAAATTCATTTCTAAAAAAGCCAGGTTCTTGTTTAAGTAAAGAGCACCAAACATCGGACCACCATAGTCAAAAAGCATTAGATCCGCTAACGCATATAATTGGACATTATCATTATCATGATCATTATCAACATAGTTAAAGTTTACAGAAAAAAGTTTTTTATAACTTACTGGGTCAGTTTTTTCCATAGATGGATGTGGTCTAACAACAATATTATGATCAATTCTTAATGATGAAATAACTTTATGATACTTATCTATTGATGATAAACGAGTCCAAGTCGGTAACCATACAATCGTTTTCTTTTTTGGATCACATTTAAACTTTTCAATCAAATAATTCCTTTCAAATCCAGGCTTAAAGTATTTATCGAACCTGGGATAGCCCATTTGTGAAGTTGCTATCTTATGCTTGTTTTTGAATTTCTCTTCGTGATATGAACCATAGCATAGAATACCGTCATAATATTTATTCCAATAAGAGAGAATAGTATATTTATCTTTACCAGCGGTATACATAAATCTTATATTTTTTTTACCAGCTAATTTTATAATAGGAGCGCACAGCTTTGGTTTTAAATTATTTGTATTGTCAACAAATTGATATTCACGATCACCTAAACTTGATACAAGACTTTCATATATTAAATTATTTTTTATTAGCTCACTAAGCCTTCTTATCCTAGTATTATTATTTAGTATATTTCTTATTTTAGCTATCTTTTTACTTTCTAAATGGTTGGGAACTAATATCTCAAAATAACTAGGATTGATTTCTAGAATTGGTTTAAAATGATTAAAGATACTCAAACTATATATAAAGAATGCAGTTTTATTTATTAATTTTGCATTCTTTCTGTATGATTGTATAAATGAAAATGATGGATTAAGTTTAATAGCATCCCATTCTGAAATATTAGCTTCTTCTTTTTTGTCCAATTTAAATAGTATTTCTCCAAGAGTTATATGAGCATTAATACAATCAGATTTTATTTCAATTGCTTTTCGAGTGCATAACTCTGCTTCTTCTAATTTATCTAAATCCAGTAATATTGATCCCAGATAGGCATAGGCATTTGCGTCACCAGGTTTCAATTCAATTGCTTTCTGAAAAAACTTTTCTGCTTCTTGCAATCTGCCTAGAAATCTTAATATTATTCCTAGATTAAAATGAGCTTCTTGGAAATCCGGTTTTAGTTCAATTGCTTTGTGAAAAAACTTTTCTGCTTCTTGAAATCTGCCTAGATATCTTAATATTATCCCTAGACTAGAATGAGCTTCATGGAAATCCGGTTTTAGTTCAATTGCTTTGCGTATTGATACTTCTGCTTGTTGTGATTTGCCAAGATCATTTAATATTGAGCTTAAATTAAAATGAGCAATAGCATAATTTGGATTTATTTTTATTGCTTCACGATAGTTTGACTCTGCGTCTCGTAAATGTCCAAGCTCTTTCTGGATTGATCCATAATTAGAAAATATCCTATGATCTTTGAAACCTTGATTTATGAAATATTGATAATATTTTATTGCTTCTGAAATATTTCCTTGTGAGTGAAGATCAAATGCCTGTTTAATTATTTGTTCTTTCGAGGGGATAGATTGGATGGTTGTATCAAGATTAATATTTTCTTTGATATCTTCTAAATTAAAAGGAACTGTAAATGTTTCGATTTTAGATATTTTTTCCATGTTATATTTTTTTCTCTCAGTCACATCTATGTGGTTTTATAAAGGAGCTATCAATTAGTATTATATCTTGTCTTGAGTTTTTTCATTCTTAACAGGTCTTTCCTGGCACGTTTGGCAGATAGATGGGAGCGGATATTTTCCAAGCATACTCGCGCGTAATTTTTGTGCTGCCTCGCTCTGGATCACGGTTTCAATAGAAGAGTCACGGACATTGCCTACTTTTAGTTGGCCATCATGATCAAGACAGCATAGCGTTACGTCACCATTCCATAAAACACCAACTTGAGTGAATGGATGATCACAGTATGATGTTTCCCTTATCGCTTTCAAGTCAAAGTCATCACTGACCCTTGTGTTGGCAAATGTAAATGCTCTCCAGAATGTCAGCGTAATCCCATGCTGCAAAGAGTATGATGTAGACGAATGATTATTACCTCGTACCAGATCATTATCATTGTGATCTTTACGTGCATATGGAGTCATGCCCAGTTCATGCTCAACTTCGGCGACAAAATCATTCCATTCTTTTAGGATGGCACTAGCTTCGTTGGAGCTCTCAATAAGACTGACATTTGACGCTGTGTCCTGGGTAACCATAACCCTTATATCAACATTGTTTTTAGTTGCATTCCCTTCTTTTAAACGTTTCATATATTCACGAATTAGCAAGCGAAGATTGCTAATATATCTATCCCATGAGATACCAATGGCACCTCGAATATGATAAGTCTCTTCCGTTGGTGTCATATGGCTAGCAGTAATTGTTCCGTATAAGGAATCTAATATTTTTGAAACATTTTTAATCCCAAGTGTACTGATATTAGTTGTTAGATTAGTCCGTACATTTTTTGATGATCCAAATTTTAAAATCTCAATCAATTCTGGGTGTAAGGTTGGCTCACCCATTAAATGGAGGCATACAACACTAGCTAGTTTTTTATTAGCAGTTTCTTCATAGAGTTGTTTAACAAGATCTAAATCCATAGACCCAAGAAGACGTTTTTGCGAGTCTGATGGGCAAAATGTGCAATGGAAATTACACTTATTAGTTAATTCAATAAATACACTAGTAGTAGCTGGAGCAAGTGCATCGTCGCCAACTGGACGGATCCCAGAACGGTTGGCAAAAGCTTTTTGATAATTAGAAATAGCTTCTTCTAATCTACCAAGTTCTTTTAGCGTGTTGCCCAAGTTGAAGTGTGCTTCGGCATGGTCAGGCTTCAACGCTATTGCTTGTGTATAGCTTGCTTGAGCTTCTT